>OOCJ01001517.1_pt1 | contig 10540 bp, 6 predicted proteins | sample 1671481 | NCBI WGS metagenome assembly OOCJ01 (sample SAMN06348161, study PRJEB24527) | human gut metagenome | biome: human gut; feature: ankylosing spondylitis patient; material: feces | host: Homo sapiens | place: China | collected 2015-10 | reverse complement strand
TGATCAGCGTCATGGTAGAACGCATCGGGTCACCGGTTCCATTGGTTAAGATCTGCGGTACATCGAATAACTGTAAACCACCGATCAGAGATGTAATAACCACATATACAAGAATCGGACGTAACAATGGCAATGTGATCTGCCAGAATACCTGAGAAGAAGTTGCACCATCAACTTCCGCTGCCTCAAATAAAGAAGTATCAATACCCATCATTCCTGCCATCAGAAGGATCGTCGTATTACCAAACCACATCAGGCAGTTCATCAGTGCGATCAGTCCCCTTGCACTTCCCGCATTGGATAAAAACTTATACGGTGTATCTATAAATCCAATCTGCATCAGCATTGAGTTGATCGGTCCTCCATCGGAGAACAATGTAAAGAACAACATGGAAAATGCAGATGCCATAATCAGATTCGGCAGATATACAACTGTTTTAAAGAAACGGGTTCCTTTTAATCTGAGACGTACATCAGAGAACCATGCTCCAAGTACCAGTGACAAAATGATCTGTGGTATGAAACACATGATCCATAATAACATGGTGTTTTTGGTATAAATCCAGATATCTCCATCGGAGAAAAGCTTTTTATAGTTTGCAAGTCCGACGAAATTCGGTCCGACCTGCGTCAGTCCTGACATATAGTTTTCAAAGAAACTGTTGTAAATAGTGCTGATCAACGGAATCAGCTGAAAAATAACATATACTACAATAAAAGGAATCAAAAAGATATATCCCCATTTATTGTATCTTACTACCTTTCCACTACTTTTTTTCATAACAACCTGACCTCCTTTTCCAGAGTGCATAATTTTCGCCCACAGAGCTCACAGCATCCCTCACCTTTACCCTGTGTAAGTCTGCTGTCAGCTCTGCGCTTACAGTTTTTACACAAATTTGGATATAAAATGAGCCGCGCCCGCCTCCCTTACGGTCCGGCAGGCGCGGCATCAAATCATTTTTTATACCATTCGTCTGCTTAGTATGTTAACTCCGGATATTTCTCTACAACTGCTTTGTAGAACAGATCTAATGCCTCTTCTTTTGTAGCAGTTCCCTCAAAGTAGTTCTTCATTGCGTTCTGGAACTCTTCGTTGCATCCCTGATCGTATGCAGAAAGGTTGCTTAAATCAAGTTTGGAAACACCTGCGCTGTAAATACCAAGTGGATTCTGTCCGCCTAAGATCTTGCTTGAATAAGAGCTGTCAGCCATCTCAGCGATTACATCCTGGTTATTTACGAAATCGTCATCTTTCTCGATGATATCTTTCATAACATCATCATTGGTTGTCATCTGAAGCATGATATCTTTTACAAGGCTCTGGTTATCAGTTCCGTTTGCTGCACAGATCCATGTACCACCCCAGAAGAAGCCCTGCGGTCCTTCGGTTGCGCCCCAGCCACCGTTGTAACCGATACTGCCTTCGGTATCTGCTGCCATTGAAAAGTTTACTAACCATGCAGGTCCAAAGTAGCAGAATACATTTCCTTCCGGATAGAAGCCTTTCTTCCAGTCATCACTCCACATATCATACGTTCCTGTCTCGCCTGCATCTACAAGCTCTTTGGAATCATCCACCCATTTCATAATGTTGTCATCAATATTGATTTTGCCATCAACAACCCATTTGGAAGAAACGTTGTTGGAATATACACGGTATGTATCATTTACGGAAGATGTGATGGTGTAGCCGGCATCTTTCATCTTCTTTGCTGTATCATTAAATGTATCCCAGTCTTTCACATAATTCTGAACCTCTGCCGGATCATCAGAACCTAATACTGCTTTTGCTGCATCTCTGTTATAGAATAATACGCCAGGACAGCCCTGCCATGAAACACCTTTTAATACGCCGTTAGAATCTGTAACAACATCTTTGGTGTACTGATACTGTTTGGAAAGATCTGAATCAGTAATTCCAAGATCAGATACTGCCATTGTGTAATCGGTATCTACATATTTCAATGCATAATCAGCTTCTACTAAGAAGATATCGATCTTGTCATCTGCTGATGCATCAGCCTGTTTTAATAATGTTGCATCCAGATTGTTCTGATATGCATTGTCATCGTTTGGTGTAATGTTCCATTTTACAGTTACATCACCGATCGTACCTGTGGTTGCATCCACCTCAGTATATCCCGGATAATGATCTGTAACACGGCTCTTAAACTCTTCGTTCCAGCAGTAGATGTTAAGTACTTTTCCTTCATCTGAAGCACTTGCATCTGAAGCTGCAGCTTCGGTCGCCGGTGCTGCCTCATCTGTGGCTGCGGCGTCACTGCTGCCCGTATCTGCTGAGCTGCTGTTTCCGCTGTTTGTGCTGGTGTTTGCTGCGTTATTACCGCCGCATCCTGCCATCATGGTTACAAGCATTGCTGTACATAATAATGTGCTAACGATTTTCTTCTTCATAGAAAACCCTCCTCCTTAATATGTGGTCTTTTGACCATTGTTTTTGTTGTTTTGCTGCTTTGAAAGCAGATAGTCCGGAATCTTCTGCCGCTTCTCCGCATACATCTCTGCAAAAATGCTGTCCGCATGTAGCTGCAACTACATTTAAATGCGTCCAACAGATTTACCTGCAACTAAGATCCCTTCTATAACGACTCTCTCTACGAGAGTTGTTCTCGGTTTCTCAATGGAGCCAATCAGCCGCTTGGCTGCCTCACTCCCGATCAGCTCTGTGTCCTGTCTGATCGTCGTAAGCTGAGGATGTAACAACTGCGACATCCTCGTTCCGTCATATCCTGCAATCGAAATATCCCGCGGAATCCGAAGTCCCATCTCTATGATGACGTTCCTTCCTCCTATTAAAGAGGTGTCATCCGGATAAATGATACAGGTTGGCGGATCTTCTAAATTGAGCAGCTCTTTTGTCTGTTTTGCTGCCTCCCTGGTCTCTAAGTAATCTGCTGTCCGGATGTATTCATCCGGAATCTTCAGACCAAGTTCATCCACCGTCCGGTAGAAACTTGCCAGCCGGTCTTTCGTAACGTAAGAAGCCTGCTGCCCATGAATATATGCAATTTTCCGATGTCCCTGCCCGTATATATATTTTACAAGATCTTCCATACCCTGAATATTGTTGGAACTGACTGCCGTACAGTTATGATGTACATAATCAATCGTAACGACCGGCAGGTCACTATTCATCAGTTCTAAGACATCCGGGTCATTGAAATCGGCACAGACGATTGCAACTCCTTCAAAATTCCGGTATCTGCAATGTTCATAATAGGACATCTTGCGATTTTCAAAACAGGTATTGATAAATGTAATGTCATATCCCTGTTTCTCCGACTGAACTTTTAATCCATTCAGCACTCCGGAAAAATACTCATGTGTCAAACCGCTTCCCGCCTCCTCTTCAAAGAGAACTCCTATATTATAGGAACGGTTTGTCTTTAGAGCTCTCGCCGCCGCATTTGGAAAATACCCAAGTGCTTCTGCTGTCTTTCTGACACGGCTCTTTGTCTCTTCGCTGATATCTCTCTGGTCATTTAAAGCCTTGCTTACGGTGGCAGTAGATACTCCACATTTCTCTGCAATCGTTTTTAATGATACCATGGAAACCTCCAGCTTCTCTTCGAAAACGAAATCCTGTTTCTGAAATATTTCTTAATCGTTTTCGTACTTTTACTATATGTCATCCATAAGCAAATTGCAACTGATTTTTGGCAATTCGTCGCTTTTTACACTTTTTTGCAGTAGTTTTTGTGCATTTTTACATTAAATATTAGACCAATTATCTGTAATCTTAGTACTTTGTATCTACTTCTTATACGTTTTCGTAAAATATTTTAATTATTCATCAGAAAATAGCTATTGTCGCTTTCATCCATAAAAGTATATTTTTTTTGTTTAATCTGCTATATTTGCCTGTTTTTCAATGTTTTGTATTGATTTTTATTCTTTCTGAATATATACTTTTTATTAAAGGATGAAAACTTAATCGTTTTCGAAATCGTTACTTATCAATATTTATGTATATGGAGGATTTTATTATGAAATTCGGTTATTTCGATGACACCAACAAAGAATATGTCATCACATCTCCAAAAACACCACTGCCATGGATCAACTACCTTGGTTCCGAGAACTTCTTTTCCCTGATCTCAAACACCTGCGGCGGTTACAGTTTCTACAAAGATGCAAAGTTACTCCGCCTGACCAGATACCGTTATAATAATGTACCGCTCGATTCCAATGGACATTACTACTATGTTAAAGATGGTGACACGATCTGGAATCCGGGCTGGATGCCTTCCAAAACAGAACTGGATGCTTACAGCTGCCGTCACGGTATGGGTTATTCCGTATTTAAAGGAACCAAAAATAAACTGACCGCAGAGCTTACCTCTTTTGTTCCGGTCGGTGAGACATGTGAAGTCGGCAAACTCTCCCTTACCAATGAGAGCAATGAAACCCGTAATTTTTCTGTTTTCTCATATGTAGAGTTCTGTCTGTGGAATGCAATGGACGATATGACCAACTTCCAGCGTAACTTCTCCACCGGTGAGGTTGAGATCCACGGTTCTGCTCTTTATCATAAGACCGAATACAGAGAGCGCAGAAATCATTACGCTGTTTACGCTGTCAACGCTCCGATCGCCGGTTTTGATACAGACCGTGACTCGTTCTTAGGCGCTTACGGTGAAAACTCTGCTCCGGAAGTTGTTGTAAACGGAACTTCAAAGAATTCTGTTGCAAGCGGCTGGGCACCGATCGGTTCCCACCACCTTGAAGTATCTCTTGCTCCGGGCGAGACAAAGACCTACGTTTTCGTACTTGGTTATGTTGAGAATCCGGTAGAGGAAAAATGGGTTGGACGTGCTGAGGATGGAGTCATCAACCGCAAACGTGCCGATGAACTTCTCTCCCGTTTTGATACCGCAGAAAAAGCAGACGCAGCACTCGTCAAATTAAAAGATTACTGGAACGAACTGCTGTCCCATTTTACCATTTCTTCCAGTGAGGAGAAATTAGACCGTATGGTAAACATCTGGCACCAGTATCAGTGTATGGTTACCTTTAACATGAGCCGTTCCGCATCTTACTTTGAGTCCGGTATCGGCCGTGGCATGGGATTCCGTGATTCCTGTCAGGATCTGCTCGGTTTCGTACATCTGATCCCTGACCGTGCGAGAGAGCGTATCTTAGATATCGCAGCTACCCAGTTCGAGGACGGAAGTGCTTATCATCAGTATCAGCCGCTCACCAAAAAAGGCAACTCTGACATCGGAAGCGGCTTTAACGATGATCCGTTATGGCTGATCGCAGGAACTGCAGCTTATATCAAAGAGACCGGCGATTACACAATTCTCGACGAGATGACACCATATGACAGCGATGCTTCCAAAGCAACCACTTTCATGGAGCATTTGCGCCGTTCCTTCCATTATACAATGGAACATCTGGGGCCGCACAATTTACCGCTGATCGGACGTGCCGACTGGAACGACTGTCTCAACTTAAACTGCTTCTCGACTGAGCCGGGTGAATCTTTCCAGACTTTTGGTCCTTCCGAAGGTCCTAATGCAGAATCCATATTTATCGCAGGTATGTTTGTCCGCTACGGAAAAGATTATGCAGCAATCTGCCGCCATCAGGGCATGACGGAGGAAGCAGAACTTGCAGAGAAAGCAATCGCAGAGATGGAAAAAACCGTTATGGATGCCGGCTGGGATGGCGAATGGTATCTGCGTGCTTACGATCATTACAAAAATAAGATCGGTTCAAAAGAATGTGAGGACGGCAAGATCTTTATCGAGCCGCAGGGATTCTGCGTTATGGCAGAGATCGGCTTAGAAGAAGGTTACTGCTTAAAAGCAATGGAATCCGTTGAAAAATACTTAGACACCAAATATGGTATTGTGCTGTTACAGCCGCCTTATCACAGATACCATGTAGAACTTGGTGAGATTTCCTCTTATCCACCAGGATATAAAGAGAACGCCGGTATCTTCTGCCACAATAATCCATGGATCTCCATCGCAGAGACCGTAGTCGGCAGAGGCAACCGCGCATGGCAGGTATATACCAGAACCTGTCCTGCATACATTGAGGATATCAGCGAGATCCACCGCACAGAGCCTTATGTATACTCCCAGATGATTGCCGGAAAAGACGCCCCGAACTTCGGTGAGGCAAAGAACAGCTGGCTGACAGGAACCGCCGCATGGACCTTCCTCAATGTTTCCCAGTTTATCCTTGGTATCCGCCCGGATTATGATGGTCTGACTGTTGATCCTTGTATTCCATCCAAATTAGATGGTTTTACCGCCAAACGTGATTTCCGCGGTGTCAGCTACCATATCACCGTAAAGAATCCAAATCATGTGGAAAAAGGTGTGCTTTCCATGATCGTGGATGGACAGCCGGTAGAGGGAACTACGATTCCATTCTCGGCTGAGAAGAAAGATGTAAATGTAGAAGTAACGATGGGCTAACCTCCCTGCCTGTCTTTACCTGACAAAAGAAGCCTTCTTTTTATGAAGGCTTCTTTTGTATCCCAAACTAAAATGTTTCATTTTTTCTGTATTTGCGTGGTGATATACCTTTTATCTTTCGAAACGAATCCCCAAAATAGTTACTGTCATTAAATCCACATTCAAAAGCAATATCTGTGATAGATTTATTCGTTTCCAGCAGCAGCCTGCATGCATTCTGTATCCGGAGATTAATAATATATTCTTTAAACCCGAACCCCGTCGCTGTCTTAAATCTCTTAGACAAAAATGACTTATTCATGTCAAATTTATCCGCCACATCTTCCAGTAAAATATTTTCCGTATAATGTTCAAAAATATATGTTGCAACTTCCTGGATTTTTCGGTTATCAACATCAATCTCTTTTATAACATTGTCCTCATACTCCTTGCATCTTATGATAAACAGCAAAAGTTCAACAAGTCCTGCTTTTATAAATGCCGTTGATAATATGTCCGGCGTATCATTGTCAAACATTAACTTATCCAGCAGGGAATCCACATAGTTTCTGCGTTTTTCCGGTATATTGATTACCCCCGGAACCATACAGTTCTTAAGATATTCCGCTCCGATCTGTTCTTTGATCCAATCCGTAATCTCCTGCCGGAAACTGATAACAATCCTTTCATGAATTCCTTTCCCGGTATATACTGTCTTATGCAGACAGCCACCCGGAACGATTACAAGATCACCTTTTCCAAACTTATAGATATTGTGATCAATAAAGCTGGTGCACTCTCCACTGGAAAGATAAAAAATTTCATGAAATGGATGTACATGTGGCTCGCAGTTACTTTCAGATATCGTATTACTTCTTCTGATCTTCTTAATATCAAAATCTTTTGACATATCCTGAAACATATAATTCTCCATTTTTCTGTACTTTTATGTGTTTTTATCATTTTTTTCAAGGAATATACTGTTTTTTTGTCATATTATGAACCATATGAATACAACCTGTCAACATATTTTATAAATCCACAAGGAGCTCCTATGCCAAAACAAATATCTGAAAATAAACGAAATATGATTCTAAATGGAAACCTGTCCCAGGCAATCCTTATGCTCGCCGTTCCGGTCATGATCAATAGTTTTATCCAGTCGATGTATAATCTTACGGACACATTCTGGCTTGGACGGATCGGAACAGAAAACCAGTCTGCCATAACGCTCGTATCACCATTTCAAAATATCCTTAACAGTTTTGGCAGCGGCATAACAACCGCAGGTGCAATTCTTATATCGCAATACCTTGGTGCCAGAAAAGATGAACAGGCAAACAAAATGGCAAATCATATCTGTATTACATCCCTTGGTTTCTCCCTCATCTGTGCATTACTGTGCTGGCTGATATCCCCGGCATTAGTCACCTGGCTCGGTGCCAGGGGAGTGGTCTATGAGTACGGTCTTACTTATTTAAGAATTGTGGTCCTTGATATGCCATTTCTGTTCATGATCAATTTATTCACAGCCGTGAAACAGGCGCAGGGGGACACTGTAAAACCCATGCTTCTCAATCTGCTTGGTATCATGATCAATCTGATATTAGATCCTCTTTTCCTCATTGTGTTCCACTTTGGAATCGGAGGCGCAGCATTTGCCACGCTTATAGCAAAAATCCCCTGCGCTCTCATTGGACTGATCCTTCTTACAAAATCAAATCAGCTCATACGGATTTCTTTTAAAAATTTTGTCTTTGACCAAAAAATGATACGCGCCATTATCAAAATTGGTCTGCCAACTGCGATTGGCGGCAGCACCATGCAGCTAGGTACGCTGATCATGACCAGAAATGTAAATGTTTATGGTTATATTGCAACCAGCGCCTATGGTATTGGCAACAAAATCAACAGTCTTATCACAATGCCAGCCAGTGGTGTCGGTTCCGCCGTTTCTACTATAGTTGGACAAAATATGGGAGCCGGAAACACAGAGCGGGCGAAGAAAACCTTCCATTATTCATTAAAAATGTGTACCTTATTTTTACTTATTCTGGGATTCATTTTTTCAAGACGCCCTGTTTCCCAGACTATGGTATCATTCTTTTCAACAGATGCCAAAGTCATCCCTCTGGCTGCAGACTATTTATCCATTATTGCATTCTGGTGCTTTACAAACGCTTTTTATAATGTATCACAGGGATTGTTCCAGGGATGTGGGCATACACTGATCACAATGCTCGTAGATGCTTCCCGGATATGGCTATTCCGTCTGTTGTCTCTTTGGATATGCGCAAATGTATTTCATATGGGAGTGGCATCCGTCTGGTATTCCGTTGTAATCAGTAATGGAACCTCTGCCATAATCCTGTATCTGCTATACTGGACCGGAATATGGAAAAAAGGATATGCAGACCCTCTCTAGAGCCTTTCATATCCTTTTCTCTTTCACTTTAATCTTCTATTTCCAGTCAACAAAATTTGTTGCAAATTAATTTGCTGTCACAAGTCCGTTCTCACAATCCAATTCTACATATGCACTGGATTTTAAGACATCAAGCGCATGTTTTGCACCGATCAGGACAGGAATATCAAGGCTTAATCCTGCAATCGCCGCATGGCAGTTTTCGCCGGATGCTTCCACGATCAGTCCGGATGCCTCACGCATCTGTGTCATCATGGCATTGCTGGTATCTTTTGCAACAATGATATCTCCGACTTTAAAGTTTTTTAAATCCTCATCGCTGTGACATACACAGAGGTTTGCAGAAATCTTCTGTGTTCCGATTCCTTGTCCCTCCACTAAGATATGTCCTGCCACCTGCACCTTGATCAGGTTGGTCGTACCGGATACACCAAGAGGAACTCCTGCGGTTAAGACAACAACATCGCCCTTTGAAATGATTCCTGCTGCTTCTGCTGCATCGACTGCATAGTCAAACAGCTCTTCTGCCTGTGTCTTTTCCTCGATCATAAGCGGGATCACACCCCAGGATAATGCAAGCTGACGGTAAATCTTTTCTGTCAGACATCCTCCGATAATCGGACAGTTTGGACGATATTTGGAAACCATGCGGGCGGTACGTCCTGATTTTGTTACCGTAATGATTGCTGCCGCATTCAAATCTCCTGCCATTGTACATGTCGCATGGGAGATTGCATTGGTCACATCCGGGTTGCTCATGGTTTTGCGCATTTTAAAACGCTGTAAGTAATTGATATCCTGTTCCGTACGGACTGCAATACGCACCATAGTCTTTAAAGCCTCGATCGGATACATACCTGCAGCTGTCTCTCCGGAGAGCATGATCGCACTGGTTCCGTCGTAGATTGCATTTGCAACGTCAGTTGCCTCTGCTCTGGTCGGACGCGGATGTTTCATCATGGAATCAAGCATCTGAGTCGCTGTGATAACCTTCTTGCCTGCATCGTATACTTTTTTAATTATCATCTTCTGGATCACCGGTACATCCTCTAACGGGATCTCAACACCCATATCACCACGCGCTACCATGATTCCATCGGAAACACGGATAATATCGTCAATATTCTGTACACCCTGCATATTTTCAATTTTTGCAATGATATTGATATCCTCGCCGCCTTTTTCTGCAAGGATCTTGCGGATTGCAAGCACATCATCTGCGGTACGGACAAAAGATGCAGCAATAAAATCATAATCATGCTCTACCGCAAATACGATATCACCATAATCTTTTTCGCTGATATATGGCATGGACAATTCTACATTCGGAACGTTCACGCCTTTTCTGTTGGAAATCACACCGCCATTTAACACCTGGCAGATGATATCTTTTGGCTTATTGCCATCTTTATCTGCCTTTGCGCCAGATGTCACCTTGATTTCTTTTACTTCCATTCCGATCAGACCATCATCGATCAGAATGCGATCTCCCGGTTTTACATCCTCCGGCAGGTTTTTATAAGTAATGGAAACACGTTTTGCATCTCCCATAATCTCATCGGTTGTCAGGGTAAAAGTCTGTCCATCCTTAAGTTCGACTTTTCCGTCCGTAAAATCTCTCAGGCGGATCTCCGGTCCTTTTGTGTCAAGCAGTGCTGCGACTGGACGCTTTAATTCCTTA
>OOCJ01001516.1_pt1 | contig 10552 bp, 10 predicted proteins | sample 1671481 | NCBI WGS metagenome assembly OOCJ01 (sample SAMN06348161, study PRJEB24527) | human gut metagenome | biome: human gut; feature: ankylosing spondylitis patient; material: feces | host: Homo sapiens | place: China | collected 2015-10 | reverse complement strand
ATATTGTGATTTGGGTAGGATTGAATCTGTGGTGGGATTATTTGAGAGATAGGAAGTAAAAGATTTGTTTGTTACGAATAAAATCCCGTTCTTTGCGTTAACACGTTAGAATAGAGATACATCATGAGAACAGAGGCGTCGGAACCGTTGGTAGCATATAACACTCCTAATCTTCAAGGATTGAAGAATAGGATTATAGAATCTCTTGACACTGCTGTTGATGAAGAGAAACTGCAGCGTTGCTTGGAATTGCTGAGCGAGGACGAAATGCCCTGCCGTTTCACCGAAGAAGAATTGGATGAAGAAATCAGATTGTCTGAAGCAAGCGGCTTTGCTACCGACGAAGAAGTAGCTGCCATGTTTGCGAAATGGAGAATTTGAAAGTAAAGTGGCACAAGCATTCTCAGAGTCAGTTTGACAGAATTGCTACGTGGTATTCTTGCAATATGGGTGCTAAAGCTGCCATGAATTTCTCTGAAGATGTCAGAAGAACGGTTATGCTCCTGTCTCATTCTCCCCGTATAGGGATTTTGGAGAAGAGACGCAGTACGGTAAAGACGAAGTATTACAGCATTTTGGTTCATCCTAAATATCGCATTGTCTATCGCTTTTCAAAAACAACAGTTTATATTGTGACAATTTATGCTACGATGATGAAGCATTGATAGCGGCTTTGTATTTGTATTTGAATCCTTTCGGACTATCGGAAGCATTAATAAGATGCCAAGACAGTCCTTGTTTTTTATTTCATCAGTTTTTTTATTTCAATTTTATTGTTAAAAGACATTGGTTTGTAAGTTTCGTTTTATGTCACTATTGGTGCCATAAGCGCAAATCTTTTACAGCAAAGACAATCTAAGATTATACTTATATAAAAAATATGCAAGCAATTATTTTAGCTGCCGGAATGGGCAAGCGTTTGGGGGCTCTTACTAAAGATAATACAAAATGTATGATTAAGGTAAATGGCGTAACCCTGATTGATAGACTCTTAATTCAGCTTTCATCATTACAGTTATCTCGTGTAGTGATAGTGGTAGGATATAAAGGTGATAAATTACGCGAATATATTGGAAACCGTTATCCTGATTTGCATATTCAGTATGTATATAATACTGTATATAACAAAACCAATAATATCTATTCATTATATTTGGCGAAAGAGTATTTTGTAGAAGACGATACTTTGTTGATAGAATCAGATTTGATATTCGATGATGCTCTTTTTCATAAAATTGTAGATAATTCTTATCCGAATTTAGCATTAGTAGCCAAATATGAAACTTGGATGGACGGGACAATGGTGCGTTTGGATGAGGATGATAATATTGTAAATTTTGTACCAAAGAAAGCTTTTAATTATAATGATATAGCTTATTATTATAAGACAGTAAATATTTATAAGTTTGATAAGAAATTTATTGCCAGCAATTATATTCCGTTTTTGGAAGCATACATTACAGCATTGGGTAATAATGAATATTATGAACAAGTGTTGCGTGTCATAACTCTACTTGACAAATGCGATTTGAAAGCTCTTCCATTACAAGGAGAAAAGTGGTATGAAATAGATGATGTGCAGGATTTGGATATAGCAGAGACTCTTTTTGCAGAGGAGGGTCTATCGCTTTATCAAAAGCGCTATGGAGGTTATTGGCGTTTTCCTACTTTATTGGATTTCTGCTATTTGGTCAATCCTTATTTTCCACCTCAACGGATGGTAGAAGAGATGAAATCTAATTTTGCGACCTTGCTCACCGAATACCCTTCAGGTATGTCGGTTAATAATTTGCTGATAAGCAAATATTTCAATTTAAACAGGGATTATGTATGTGTAGGCAACGGAGCTGCTGAGTTGATAAAAGTGTTGATGGAATTTTTGGAAGGGAATTTGGGCGTGATATATCCTACTTTTGAAGAATATCCCAATCGGTATCCCAACCAGCATATTATTTCATATGTGCCCGACAATACAGCTTTCTCTTATTCTGTTTCCGACTTACAGAACTATTTTTCTGATAAGTCCCTATCTGCATTATTGCTGATAAATCCGGACAACCCTTCCGGCAACTTTATTTCACGTGATGATGTATTGAAATTGGCAGATTGGGCAGGGCATAAAGGTATTACTTTGATTGTAGACGAGTCTTTTGTTGATTTTGCAGAAGGAGGATTGGATAGTTCTTTATTGCTTGACAGTATCTTAGACAGTTATCCGCATTTGATAGTTTTGAAGAGTATTTCCAAGTCTTATGGTGTACCAGGCTTGCGTTTGGGAATATTGGCATCTTCCAATCGCCAAGTTATAGACAGAATAAGAAAAGAAGTCTCTATTTGGAATATCAATTCTTTTGCAGAGTTCTATATGCAGATTTATGGCAAATACGAGTCGGATTATAGAAAAGCTTGCGAACGTTTCCAGTCTGAGCGCACTCGTTTCTATAAAGAACTTTCATCTATATCGTTTCTTCGGGTAATTCCTTCTCAGGCTAATTATTTTTTGTGTGAGGTTATTGCAAAGTATTCATCGACAGCGTTGACTCGTTTATTATTGTATAGTTCAAATATTCTAATAAAAGATTGTTCTACCAAACAAGCGTTTAATAACGGTAATTACATCCGAATAGCGATTCGCAATGAAGCGGATAATAATAAGCTGTTGTCAAGATTGAAAGAATTAGACTGCTGAGAAAGGGAAAGTATATAGGTATTATGGAGTATTTCTATAGGGAAGAATATATTGGATTTGATTTATTATGTCGGAGAGCCTAAAAAGTAAAACTGTTTCCGGAGTTTTATGGAGTGCTATCGAGCGTTTCTCTTTGCAGGGAGTGCAGTTTTTCATAAATATTTTGATGGCACGCCTTCTTTTGCCTTCTGATTATGGGATGATTGGGATGCTTGCTGTTTTTCTTCAGATATCGCAAACTTTTATAGACAGTGGCTTTTCTGATGCTTTGGTTCAGAAGAAAGACAGAACAGAAACGGATTTATCAACTGTTTTTTATTTGCAAATATAAATGTCAGCAAATAACTATTCACGTACTGCAAAAAGCGTTAAAAATGCTAAAGTTGCTTTATTTTTTTACTGCATAAACCTACTTCTTCAGTTCTTTTCCCGGAAAATATTTCTGGAGTATTTGGGCGCTGAGGTTTTGGGACTTAATACGACAGCACAAAATCTGATTGAGTTTTTGAATTTAGCCGAATTAGGAATTGGAAGTGCTGTAGGATATTCATTATATAAACCTCTTTTTGAAAGAAATTATCAAGCTATCAATGAGATAGTATCAGTACAAGGCTGGCTCTATAGGAAAATTGCATATTTTGTGATATCAGGTGCTTGCATCTTAATGTTTTTTTTCCCTCTTATTTTTGAAAAAGCAGAAGTTCCTTTATGGTATACCTATGGAACTTTTATTGCTTTACTGGTAAGTGCTCTTTTAGGATATTTTATTAATTACCGTCAAATTGTATTTTCCGCAGATCAACAAGAATACAAAGTAACTCTTAATATACAAGGTTTTAAATTTTTTAAAATCTTATTGCAAATAGCGGCCGTTTATTATTTGTCTAACGGTTATGTTTATTGGATGTTGCTTGAGATTTTGATGTCTGTACTTACAGCATATGTTCTTAACAGATTGTTAAAACATGAATATCCTTGGTTAAAGTCCACACCTAAACAACTTTTCTTTCATAAAATTGCTAGTTTTGTTCTTACACAAACAAGTCCTCTTGTAATTTATGCATATACTTCGTTGACATTAGTTGCTATTTATGGTAACTATATGTTGATTGTAATGGGAGCTATCTATTTGATGAATGCCTTGTTTAATAGCATTGGAGCTGGAGTAGGGAATTTAATAGCAGAGGGAAATAAAAAACGAATAAAAGCAATATTTTGGGAATTAGCCTCCTTTAGAATATGGGTGGCTTCTATAATATGTTTTGGTATTTATAAATTGGGACATTATTTTATAATATTGTGGGTTGGTCAAGAATATATAATGGAACAATCAGCTTTTATAATATTGATTTTTATTACTTTCGTTGGTTTAACCCGTACTCATGAACCATTTTTATTCGGTTATGGATTATTTCAAGATATATGGTCTCCTATAGTCGAAACAATATTGAATTTAGGATTGTCAATAGTATTGGGATATTATTATGGATTGACAGGGATACTTTCTGGAGTGGCAATAAGTTTATTACTTATCGTTTGTAGTTGGAAACCATATTTCCTATATAGATGGGGTTTTAAAGAAAAAATATCCGAATATATATGCCGTTATTTGAAGTATATATTATTGTTAGCCATCTCTTTTATTGTTACTCTGTGGACATTGAATTTATTTTCATCGTCGGTTGCTACATTTATAGAGTGGGGGATATATGCGCTTAAAGTTCTTTTGTCATACACACTTTTCAGTGGCTTTTTGTTTGTATTATTCGATACGTCTTATCGTAAAATCTAGTACTTGTACTTTAGCATCTGGATTTATAGCTTTAGGTCATTCTTGTTATTGTTCTTATTTTGAAGATGAACCTATAAAGATTGCTTCTATTAGTGAATCTCTTTTTCTGTCTCTTACTCAGCAAAAGAAAAATGAGTTGCAAAAAATGATTATAGAAAAGGATATTCATATAATTATAAATCAATCATTACATATTTTAGCTAATGTAGACTTTTTGTATCAGACTGTTTCTGAAATAAATAAGCCATGTAAGATTTATACAGTATATCATAATCGTCCGGGAATAAAAATTTATAAGAGTACCATTCCTTTGGTAAGCATAAAAAATTTGATGAAAAGGTTTTTCTTTCCTTTATATTGTTGGTATACGAATTTTAGTGAAGAGAAATCAATTAAAAAAGCCCTCTCTTTTTCCAATGCTTTAGTTTTATTATCTCAACGATATAAGGATGATTTTATAAAGAACTATCATATTGAAACCTTTTTGCAAGGTAAAATAACTGCTGTTCCAAATGCTTCTCATTATAATAACGTAGGCAATGTCAATTTTGATGAGAAACGCAGAGAGGTCTTAATTGTAGCCCGTTTCGATGAGAATCAAAAAAGAATATCATTGGCCATCAAGATATGGAAAATGATAGAAGCTAATACTAAAAGTAATGATTGGGTATTAAGGATAATAGGGCATGGTCCATGTGCTACTGATTATATTAATTTAGTAAAGGAATTGGGCATTAAACGCATTATTTTTGAAGGGAAAAAAGATGCCCTTAAATATTATCAATATGCTTCTATTTTTATGATGACTTCCGCTTATGAAGGATGGCCTATGACTGTGATAGAGGCTATGCAAAACGGAGTGGTCCCAATAGTTTTTAATTCGTATTCGGCTGTATATGATATTTTAACAGATGAGGAAGACGGAATCATTATAGAAAATAATGATATAAAAAATTATGCAGATAGGTTAGCTGCATTGATGGAAGATAATGTGCTTAGAGAAAAAATGGCAAAAAATGCTATAACGAAAGTGCAGAATTTTTGTGTAGATAAAATTGTGGAACAATGGTTGACTGTTTTTAATAACTTTTGATCTTAAAGATGTCGTATTGTAATGGAAAGATATTTGAGAGAAAAATATAATCCTGATGGTTCTATATTGCGCCAGCATCAATTAAAGATGCTGGATATTCTTATTATAATAGATAGAATATGCAAGAAGCATGGTATTAAATATTGGATTTCTGACGGTACGTTGTTAGGTGCTGTAAGGCATGGCGGATTTATTCCGTGGGATGATGATTTGGACATACAGATGATGCGTAAGGATTTTAAGCATTTCATTAAAATCATTTCCGAGGAGTTGCCGGAGAACCTTGCTCTGCAAACTCATAAAACAGATAAAGGATATGTAGCTCCTTATGCGAAAATACGTGAGTTACATTCTACTATTACAGAGTTTCATAGTAATGATGTCAATTACAAATACAAAGGAATTTATATAGATGTTTTTCCTTTGGAAAGGTGTAGTAAGATCTTTACACGTATTGCTGATTTTATGCATACACATTTATATAAAGTTTCTCATGTCCGTGGCGGGCAGATGAGATATGCATATGTAGATAGTATATTTAAAATAACGAAAGGTATATATTCATTATTCAGAGGTATAGATTCGATTTTTGTAAAATCAGGAAAATGCACTTTTACCTATGGGAGCTGTTTTGGTTATCATAATTTTGTAGATGAAGACATTATGCCCTTGTCTACCATTGAATTTGAGGGTTATACATTTAATGCTCCTCATGTGCCCGAAACGGTTTTAAAGAAACAGTACGGAAATTATATGGATCTGCCGGCAGAAGAAGACAGAATGACTCATACTTTATCTGTGGAATTTAATAAATAATAGATATATGAAAACTATTCTTTTGGTTTTTGGAACACGCCCAGAAGCTATAAAAATGGCCCCTTTGGTGAAAGAGTTCCAAAAAGCTCCTCATGAGTTTAAAACATTGGTTTGCGTAACCGGACAGCACCGTGAAATGCTTGACCAGGTTCTCCATATTTTCGATATCAAGCCGGATTATGACTTGAATATCATGAAGCAAGGACAAGATTTGTACGATGTTACTTCCAGAGTACTGCTGGGTATGCGCGATGTCTTGAAAGAAGTTCATCCGGATGTAGTATTGGTTCATGGAGATACTACAACCTCTACAGCCGCTGCATTGGCAGCTTTTTACCAGCAGATCCCCGTAGGACATGTTGAAGCCGGATTGCGTACACATAATATATACAGTCCTTGGCCCGAAGAAATGAACCGCCAGATAACCGGGCGTATTTCTACCTATCATTTTGCGCCTACCGATTTAAGTAAAAAAAATCTTTTGGCGGAAGGTATAGCGGAAGAAGCGATAACGGTTACCGGAAATACGGTAATTGACGCACTGTATATGGTAGTGGATAAGATTAAGGCTGATGAAACTCTGTCTGCTACTTTGAAAGCAGTTTTGAGTAATTCTGGCTATGATGTCAATCGTTTGTCCGATGGCAGAAAAATGGTTTTGATAACGGGACATCGTCGGGAGAATTTTGGAGATGGTTTCATCTCAATGTGTAAGGCCATAAAAACGCTCACCGAAAAGTACCGGGATATAGATTTTGTTTATCCTATGCATTTGAATCCTAATGTCCGTAAACCGATTCATGAAATATTTGGAGAAAGCTTATCCGATTTAGGGAATATCTTTTTCATAGAGCCTTTGGAGTATCTTTCATTTGTATACTTAATGGAAAAATCTACTGTTATACTGACAGACAGCGGAGGCATTCAAGAAGAAGCACCGGGATTGGGTAAGCCTGTACTCGTGATGCGTGATACAACAGAGCGTCCGGAAGCTTTGGATGCAGGAACGGTAAAACTGGTAGGCACTGATTATGACAAAATTGTGCATGAAGTTTCAAAGCTGCTCGATAATCAAGAATATTATGACGGCATGAGTAAGGCTGTAAATCCTTATGGAGATGGAATGGCATGTAGTAGAATTGTAGCTTCAATGAACCGATGACAAGAAATATATTATTTATTGCTGCATACCCCACTGCAGATAAGCAAAAAGAGGGAATGTTTCAGCGAATTAAGGCTATTGATACGGAGTTTGAATCCTATAATCGTACCTATTTGTCAATAAGTCTGGTTTCACATAAGAACAGAACTGAAGAAATAAAGGGTAATGTGAGAATTGTTTATGTGAATTGGCTCATTCATTTTGCCTTTATTTCTAAAATGGTAAAAAGTGCTGATTATATATATGTTCATTCCTTGTACAATTTCAAGTTTCTGATAGGAACTCCTTTAAAAGGAAAGAACATAACATTGGATTTGCATGGTTCTGTACCGGAAGAACTGGAGTTTTATGGTAAAAGATTCAAGTCTTTATTTTATAATGAAGTCGAAAAAATAGCGTATAAACATGTTACGAATCTGATTTCCGTCAGTCATGCAATGGTGGATTATTATAAGATGAAACGGAAGCTTAATGATAGGATAAAATGTGTCATTAAACCGATTTATCCTATCAACAGCATATCTGAACCGAAAACAGAAGATGTTGACTCTCTGAGAAAGTCCTTGAATATAAATGATTCAAATGTTGTGTTTGTATATTCGGGAAACCTTCAGAAATGGCAGAACTTTGAGCTGATGATACAGTGCATTAAAACGATGAGTAATCCGGACTACAGATTTATTATAATGACTCAAGAAGTAGAAAGGGCAAATGAAATTGTTTCTAAATTGCCTAATTCAGATTCTATTGTAGTAAAAAGTGTATTGCCAAAGGATTTAAGTTTATATTATTCTATAGCCCATTATGGTTTTATATTACGAGACGACATTGTCCTTAACAGAGTAGCTGCACCCACAAAGTTGATAGAATATCTATCGTATGGTTTAATTCCTATTGTAAAGACTATTAATATTGGCGATAGTGTTAAAATGGGATATGAATATATTTCATACAATGATGACTTAAACAATTTATCAGCAAGAAAGAGTGGCAAAAATGAAAAAGTTGCAGCGGCTGTTCTGCATTTGAGTGCAGAAAATAATATTCCAAAAATTCTGTTTTCATCGTTATAAAAATGTCTATAGACCAAAATGTATCTTATAGTAAGGCTAAAAAAATAGGGGAGTATTATCTTATTTTTCTTTTGATTTTTATACCCGGAGTTGTCAGTGCCGGCCGTTTATTGGGAATAGGTGCGGATTATGGAGGGTACATAGAACTTTTTACTTATACGGGGTTAGAACGAGATTCTGTAGAGCCTGCTTACCGTTTTTTGAGATGGTTGAATGATTTTTTGTTTGATAGCCATGTAGCGCCTATATATTTTATATCGGTTATAACTGCTTTATCTCTTAAAATACATGCTTTCAAGTCGCTATCTTCCCATTGGAATATAGTTCTGTTTCTCTATTTTTTATCTTTTTTCTTTGTCCATGAATATACTCAGATAAGGGCTGCGGTAGCTATCGGTATCTTTTTATGTAGCATCAAAGACATAGATGAAAATAGACCGACCCGCTTTTTCGTAAAAATGTTGATAGCTACTTTATTTCATTATTCGGCAATGATAATGCTTTTTTGCTGGATATATACGCGTATGGCCCGCTCAATAAAATTTTATGTGGTAGTAACATTGTCGGGGGTTGTTTTTTCTATTTTCTTTACTGAGTTTGCATCGACTCTCACTAAGTATATTTATATGCTGCAAGATTTGATAGGATTGAATAAGTCAGGTGGAGAGTCGGATTTTATGTCACCTTGGAATTTAAAATATGCAACATTGTTGTCTCTTTTTCTTTTAGCATCAACTCTGATAAAAAAAGAGGATTCCTTGAATTTCACACTATACAAGATCTTTTCTTTTGGTTTATGTTGCTATTATTACTTGCTTCCTCTCCAATTACCTGTAATCTCAGTCCGTTTTGCCGAATTTTATTCTGTAGTCTATATAATTCTTATGGTGAATATGGCATATAATAAAGATTATTGCACGGTGAAGAAAGGGTATTTATTATTATTTATGTCATTGGGCGTTACCGTTTTGTACGGATATGCAGCGATGAAAACGATTACTATAATATGATTGATATATTGCTTTCAACCTATAATGGGGAGAAGTATATTGAAGAGTTGCTGGAGTCATTAGACAATCAGACTTATAAAAATTTTAATGTGATTGTCAGGGATGACGGTTCCACAGACCGAACTTTGGAGATAATTAAGAAGTATAGAGATACGCATTGTTTGTCTATATATATTCTTAGCGATAATTTGGGCAATTTGGGCTCTACCCTTTCTTTTGAGGCTTTAATGAGGAATTCTAAGGCAGATTATTTTATGTTCTGCGATCAGGATGATTATTGGTGTGAGCAGAAAATAGAAATTTCGTTGAAGCGCATGCATGAGTTGGAAAGTTCATTGGGAGAGAAAACGCCTTGTGCTGTATTTACAGATTTATATGTGGTAGATGAGAAGTTGAATATTATAAATGATTCTTTTTTCAAAGCGGCTCATATGCCTTTTGATGTTGTGAACGACTTGTATAAAGCAATGGCTGTCAGTGTATCTCCCGGCTGTACGATGTTAATGAACAAATGGGTGTTGAATTATGCTTTGCCGATACCAAAGACTGTAATTCATGATTTTTGGGTAATTGTATTAACAGTAAAATATGGTAAAGTGGCATGTTTGAATGTGCCGACGATAAAATATAGGCAACACGGCAATAATACCATAGGCTCTACATTGGCTGGAAAGAAATATATTTATAATAGGCTGAAGCATGTGCTGAGTTGGTTTCAGGTATATCATGATTTTTTTGCAGCTTTGCCTTTTAGGGTAAATTATCTGAAATTTGCATATTGGAAGTTGTATTATATATTTACACGTATATAACAATAATGAAAAGAGTTTCAATTATTGGTACAGTAGGCGTACCTGCCAACTATGGCGGTTTTGAATCGTTGGTAGAGAACATCATAGGCTATAATTCTCCGGCGG
>OOCJ01001505.1_pt1 | contig 10605 bp, 6 predicted proteins | sample 1671481 | NCBI WGS metagenome assembly OOCJ01 (sample SAMN06348161, study PRJEB24527) | human gut metagenome | biome: human gut; feature: ankylosing spondylitis patient; material: feces | host: Homo sapiens | place: China | collected 2015-10 | reverse complement strand
CGCTGTACGACGAGTGTAGAACACAGTTGAATACCGGAGGCTATCATATTTATACATCACTCAGTCGTTCCAGACAGAAAAAACTGCAGACGAGTGTGAATGATGCCCTGAAGGGATTTAAGGAAAAAACAAAGGATGGTACTTACAAGTTACAGGGCGCGGCTACTTGCATTGACAATGAGACGGGATTCGTAGTTGCAATTGTCGGTGGACGTAAGCAGAAATCAACGACGGGTTATACGTTGAATCGAGCTTTCCAGAGTTATCGTCAGCCGGGTAGCTGCTTTAAGCCGGTAGCGGTATATACGCCTGCATTGGAACGCGGCTATACACCGAATTCGATCGTGGACGATTCGAAGTTTAAGGGTGGTCCTAGCAACTCAGGCAACAGCTATCTTGGAAAGATCACGTTGCGCCGTGCCGTAGAGAAGTCCAAGAACGTTGTCGCTTGGAAGATCTTTAAGGAAATTACGCCGAAGGTTGGTCTTAGTTATCCGCTCAAAATGCATTTTGCCAATATTGTAGACAATGACTATTATCTGTCTGCATCGCTTGGTGGATTGACGAACGGCGTGACAACGGTCGAGATGGCTTCTGCGTATGCGACGATCGAAAATGATGGAGTTTATCGCGAGCCGACCTGCATTAAGAAGATTACAGATTCCGAGGGAAATGTTATTTTGAAGAATAACGGAACCAAGCGGAAGGGAACGAAAGTCTATGATAAAAATGCAGCACGTTCCATGACAGATATTTTGACCGGTGTATTGACAAGTGGTACAGCAGCAGGACATGAATTGAACAATATGTCTTGCGCCGGTAAGACGGGAACGACGAACGACAAAAAAGATGGATGGTTCTGCGGATTTACTCCATATTATACAACGACGGTATGGGTGGGATATGATTCGCCAAGAACATTAGAGGATCTGTACGGAAGTACGTATCCGCTTACAATTTGGGAAAACTTTATGAACGAGATTCATGTCGGCCTGGAGAATAAGGATTTTGTGGAATCGGAATCATCAAGCAGCAAGTCAGACAAGAAAGATGGAAGTTACTCGACAAAACCACGTGAAACGATCGATCCTGAGGCGCGTGAGACAGAAACACCGGAGGAGACGGCAAAGCCAAAAGCAACCAAAAAGCCGGTTGTTACGGCAACACCAAAGGCAGAGCCGGAGGTAACGGAACCACCAACGACTATTGATGATGACCCAAGTGATGTGCCGAGCGATAATACACAGCCGGATGATGTCGGAGGCGATACCGGGGACGACACAGAATAAGATGTATCAGGATGTGGCATGAGACACGCTGCGGTAGTGTGTGCATTGGAACAGGGCATGAGACACGCTGCGGTAGTGTGTGCATTGGAACAGGGCGTGAGACACTGCAGAATAAGTTGTGTCAGAATGAAGCGCGAGACACTGCAGTAGTGTGTGCCAGGGGGAGAAGTGCATGAAATTTAGCCTTTGTATGATTGTGAAAAATGAAGAGGCAGTTTTGAATCGGTGCTTGGAGTCCATGGCATCAGCGATGGATGAGATCATTATAGTGGATACCGGATCTACCGATGCAACCAAAAAGATCGCCACAGCGTATACCGATCAGATCTATGATTTTGCGTGGACAGGAAACTTTGCAGAGGCAAGGAACTATGCAGCTTCCAAGGCAACCGGTGATTACATTTATACGGCAGATGCCGATGAATATTTGGAGCCGGAAGAGCTGCAGAAGTTATTGCAGCTCAAAAAGGTATTGCTGCCTGAAGTTGAGATTGTGCAAATGCTGTATTGCACACCGCCGGAACTTAGTACCGTATATAATTTTGCGGAGGAGTACCGCCCTAAATTATATAAGAGACTGCGTTCGTTTACTTGGATCGATCCGATTCATGAGACGTTACGTTTGGAGCCGGTTGTGTTTGACAGTGAGATACGTATTCAGCACAGACCATCGCCCGGACATGCCAAAAGAGACCTAGAGGCACTGGCAGCCGCAGCGGATCGTGAGAAACTGTTGTCCGATAAATTGCGCCATATGTATGCAATGGAATTGTATCGCTGTGGAGACGCTAGCGATTTTAACAGAGCGAAGGGATTTTTCCAAAGAGTAATGGAGGATCCGGACAGTGGACAGGATGCGCTTCGAGAGGCAATCTGTGTGCTGACACGAGGTTATCGTTTGGCGGGAGATGTTTCGCATTTTTTGGCATATGCATTGCGGGATGCAGTGACGGCACCTACTTCTGAGCTATGCTGTGAACTTGGAGCTTATTTTGAAGAGTGTGGGGATCTGGCGGAAGCAGCAATGTGGTATCAGAATGCACTTAGCGAAACAGAGAGCATATTAGATGCCCGCACCGGCAATGAAATTCCGACACGGGCATTAGAACGTTTTTGACAACATCAAAGAGATTGTTCGATCGTATCCAATTCTTTCATCCAAAGAGCAGCGGAGGCATCACTAGGCATACGCCAGTCGCCGCGCGGTGACAATGCAACGCTGCCGACCTTTGGCCCATCCGGCAGACAGGAACGCTTAAATTGCTGGGCGAAGAAACGCCAATAAAATGTTCTCAACCATTTATAGATGGTTTTATCATCGTATTCTCCCGCAAATGTATATTTTGCCAAACGAAAGATTTTCGTCGGTGTATATCCAAAACGCATTAGATAATACAAGAAGAAATCATGCAGTTCATAAGGACCTACAATATTTTCTGTTTTCTGAGCAATCTTGCCGTCCTTTGGAGGCAGGAGTTCCGGACTTACCGGGGTATCTAAGACATCTAATAACACAGCTTTCAGCGAAGGATCTTCCGTCGTTTCCGCATAATAGGATACCAAATAACGAACCAACGTCTTTGGAACGGACGCGTTGACGCCATACATGGACATATGGTCGCCGTTGTAAGTTGCCCAGCCGAGTGCCAGCTCTGACATGTCACCGGTACCGATCACCATACCGTTTGACTGGTTGGCAAGATCCATTAAGATCAGTGTGCGCTGTCTGGCCTGTGAGTTTTCATACGTAACATCATGGCTGCTCGGATCGTGTCCGATGTCCCGAAAATGAAGTTCAACTGCTTCGTGGATCGGGACTTCTTTTAGTGTTGCGCCGAGCTGCTTTGTGAGTGTGCAGGCGTTTTGGTAAGTGCGGTCGGTCGTGCCAAAACAAGGCATCGTGACGGCAACGATTCCACTTCGGTCAAGTCCAAGCAGATCAAAGGCTTTCGCAGTAACTAACAGAGCCAGCGTTGAATCCAATCCGCCGGATATGCCGATCACAGCGCTGGTGCAATGGGTATGCGCCAATCTTTTTTTGAGTCCCATCGCCTGAATGTGTAAAATTTCATCGCAGCGGCGGTCGCGGTCTGCCTTACTGTTCGGGACAAACGGTGTTCGTTCATAATGTCTTGTGAGCGTTGTCTCTTCCACCTGCTGAAATGTAAAATGAATAATCTGATAAGCATCTTTCTCTGACTCGTCGGTGCCCGGAACAATTTGTGGAAACGTGGAAATGCGTCTACGCTCACTGGTTAAACGCCCCAGATCGATCTCAGACAGGATCATACCATTTTGGAAACGCTTGCTTTCGTTGAGCAGTGTACCGTTTTCGGCGATCAGATTATGCCCGGCGAATACAAGATCCGTAGAGGATTCGCCTTCTCCTGCATCTGCATAAATATATGCACACAAAAGGCGGGCAGACTGTCCGGTTACTAACTCACGGCGATAGATATCTTTGCCGGTTGTTTCGTCGCTGGCCGACAGATTAACAATGACGGTTGCACCGTGCAGAGCGTGTGCGGTAGAAGGTGGCGCTGCAGTCCATAAGTCCTCGCAGATCTCCGCACCAATGATCAATCCCGGCATATTGTCTGCTTGAAACAAGGTCTTGCCGCCAAACCAGATGAGATCTAATCCCTCCTCATCGCAAAGTTCCGGCATATGAAGGAAAATGCCCTCTTTCGGGGCGGCTGTAAAATGCCTTGCTTCATAAAATTCGGAATAATTCGGAATAAAAGTTTTGGGGATCAGACATATTACTTCTCCATGGAATACGACAGCGGCTACGTTATATAGCCGGTTCATATAAGAAAAAGGCAGACCAACAATGGTCATCATATCCATATTGGCGGACACTTTCCGAATACGGTTCAGGCCGGAGATAGCACCGTCTAATAACGCCTTTTGTAAAAAGAGATCGCCACAGGTATAGCCGGTCAGACAAAGTTCCGGCAAAACCAACAGCTTCGCATGCTCTGTATTTGCTTTCTGCATACATTCGATGATCTGCTCTGTATTGTAATCGGGATCTGCAACACGGATGTCCGGCGTTGCAGCAGCAACTTTCAAAAATAAATCGTTCATAGGCACTCCTTATTTTTCTATTATGATCTAGTTATCATTTTAAGCGGTAGTTCAAATGTACCACGTTGGCATGGGAATTGCAACCAAAGTTCAGTCTTGCGTATTACGTATTACGGCAAATCGCTTTATTCCTGCTTGCGTATTGCGACAAACCGCTTTATAATGTGTAATTGGACAAAAAATGAAGGTGAATGCGGAGGCATAGTAATGCAATTGGATATTTTAATTGATATGAAATTGCTGTTGTGTAGCGCGACATCGCCAAGAATAGCTTTAGCAATTCTTGCAAAGCAAAGCGCTGACTTTGCTTTTTTATATCGTTTTTTTTATATTGTGATCGCAATGGAAGCGGCGGCTGTGAGTTTGTTCCTGCCGCTGCTGTTTTTGCGTGTGGTTATAAGTGGTCTGCCAAAGAAATATATGGTATGGCTGTGGCGGTTGTATTTTTTGCGGATCGTGTGTCCAATCCAGATTTCCAGTACGTTTAGTATTGTTCCGGCGTGGAATCGCAGTTACCATCGATTTTTAGCAGATGTAGGACTTGATATCGATGCGCAGCATGGCGGACTGCTTCGCAGTCTGCGCGATGTATGGCAAGCGAACATACAAGTAACGTCTCTCTATCGGATCATGGCGATAGGATACTTTGCAGGAATGCTGATATTGGTAGTTCTTTTGGTGATTCGGGCGGGAAAGGTGCGTTCCGCGATCCGTATGCGGGAAAAAAGACTGGAGGGTACTTTGTACCAGTCAGCGGTCGAATTGCCGGTCATGACAGGTCTGTTCGTGAATCGCGTGTTTTTGCCGGAAATGATGAATGTGCAGGAGGCGAAATATACATTAGCACATATGGAGTGTCGACGTGCTCGCAGAAGCAATCTTTGGAATGCGTTTTATGTAGCGGCGCTGTTTTTGCATTGGTACGATCCTTGCGTATGGGCTGCCGTATTTTTGGTTAGACGGGATGAGCAGATGGCGTGCGATGAATGTGCCGTGGACAGATGCAGTGCGGCAGACAAGAATGCGTATATACAAGGGATTTTGAACATTGTACCGCAGGAAAGCCGTGTGCCATTTACTGCGTGTGCAAGCTTTGAAACAGACTTAGAGAGACGGTCGCAGCGTTTGCTGCATCAGGGATCCGACCGAATGTGTTATAAAATGACCGGTGTGATCCTTTTGCTTTTGATGTTTTTCTGGCTTTTTTTGTTGCGTCCGGTTCAAAATGTATGGGCAGGAGGAACGTGGAATGCCGGGAGTGAGAAACTGTCCGCAAATAAGGACACGAGGAAAACGAATCTCATCATTTCGCAGACAGATGTATTGTCGCCAAGTGGACTGAAACAGACAGTTTCCTTGCGGCATAAGCGTAATGAAGCCAACGGCAGGATCCTTGCAAACAGTTATGAGCTGCAGCTTGCGGATGCAGCAGGCAGTGAATTGGCAGTTGTTGACCTGCAGAAAGTGTTTCGAGAGCAGGGGATTGCGAAGGATGCGCTTTATTTCCCGGAGGGCTTGAAGCTGCAGACCGGTGACTATAATAATGATGGGATTCAAGAACTGCTTTTGGGACAGCAGAGAGCGTGGGATGCAGCAGAGCAAAAGCAGATCGGGAGATTGCTGTCCAACAAAACGGACAGCAAGTCAAAAACAGCGTCAAGCAAGGTTGCCGAGAACGTCACGCCGGCGCCGGCAAAACAGGTTAAGAACTTGCGGACGTATGTGTACGTAATGTTTCAGATGCAGGAGACCGGTTTGCAGATCGTCTCAGAGGCGGTATATGGGGAACAGGCGGCATCGATGCAGTCTGTGAAGCCGAGTCAGGAATCGGACGTGAAGGACTTGTTTTATATGCAGCTCTCCGATGGAAAGCTGTACTATATTTGGGACAGCGATGCAACAAAGTTCCTGGCAAAGAAATTATCGTCTGATGAATTGAATCAGCATAGAAGGGCGTCACAGGGAACAGAGGAAGCGGGCGTCAGCAAGACAGAGACTTTGGAAGATGCCGATGGCAACGAGTGTATGCGCGTGCAGACGACCACTGACACGACCGGAAGTCCGGAAATCGGTCAGATCATGATGTCCCAAAACAAGAAAAAGATGAACGAGGTCAAGGGATATTTTTGCGAGTTGAAGTGGGTGCCGCAATCTGATGCTTCGACCGGACGATATGCAGTATTGATCTATAATGGCACCAAAGCACAGACATTTGTGCTGTATGATGTTGATAAAGCTACGGAACTGTACCGGCAGGAAGACGGCAATGATATTCTCAGCAGTATCTTTGCCAAATATAATGACACACAGATTCAGTTTAAAAGTGGAGCAATTGCGGTGTACAAGCTCGCGGAACAAAATGGGAGCAGGCTAACGATTGATTTTGCGGCAGAAGCAGAAGATGGCGTAGATGTGAGTGGAAGTTATGTTTATGATATGGATAGTGAACAGATTTCCAATCTGCAGTATAACCAGTCGAATGATGATACGCAGACCAAGAATTCGTCAAACGGGAATGCCGGGACAGACAGCGATTCTTCTTCCTCAAATAAGGGAACAGACAGCAGCTCGAAACGTAAGAACACAACAACGCCACAGCCTGTTCCAACAATAAATAGCAATTTGGGGGATTATTTGGATCCGTGATGGTCTTGGACAAGCAATGTTCCAAATTTACGAAGTCTGGTTCGATCGTATCTTTTCTTGACGGTATTTTCGTAGAGTGCTATTCTTATAAGAGCAGAAAATTCGTGGCAGCCGGCTTTATGAATAAAGGCAGCTGCAGAAATATGAGAAGAGGAGGGAAAGTATGATCGTAGATAGAAATCGTTTTGGGGATTCGGAGATAAAGAGCTGTAAACAGTGTGGACGCACATCCTAAATATAATAAAGATATATGTCCGGCATGCATGGAAATGAATCTGTTTAATGAAGTGAAAGATTATATTCGTAAAAATGATGTGAATGAATCTCAAGTGGCTGATCATTTTGGCATTTCCAATGCGAAGGTACGCGCATGGATCCGTGAAGGTCGTATTCAGTACAAAAATACAGATGGCAAAACAGTGTCGCAGGTGTATTGTCAGATTTGCGGTAAGCCGTTGGATTTCGGGAATTTATGTTCCGAATGTCGTCATTTGCAGGGATTGGAAGTTGTTGCAAAGCGTTATGGAGAAGAGGCAGGACAGATGCGTTTCATCAACAAAGACAGGACGTAAAATTACAGCAATAATTATAGAATGTTGCAGTAAAATTTCCAACAATCGGAAAAAAATATATTAGTAGAGGTAGAATTTTCCAGGAAGATTCGCCTCTTTTTTTATGATATGCTTTTTTGGGAGTCAAAGTATGTTGGGAGTCAAAGTATGTACAACGTGAAAAAGGAGGGAAATATGCAGCAAGTAAGAATTAAGTTGCAAAATATTTCGAAGTATTATTATTCCGAAACAGCAGTGACACAGGCATTGCAGGGTATCAATCTGGAGTTTCGCATGGGAGAATTTGTTGCGATCACAGGGGAAAGCGGCAGCGGAAAGTCAACATTGCTTAGGATCATTAGCGGTATGGATACGTTTGATGATGGGGAGCTTTATGTGGATGGACAGCCGACATTTCAGTATGATGAAGATGACTGGGAAGAATATCGTCGTACTAAGATCGGCTTTGTTTTTCAAGATTATAGTTTGATCGGTCATTATACCGCCAAAGAAAATATTGTCAGTGCACTTTTGATCATGGGAGTGCCAGAGAAAGAAGCTGGAGACAAGGCAATTCATTATTTGGAACGGGTAGGCCTGAGTGCACAGAGAGACCAGCGTGCGTCTAAGTTGTCCAGTGGTCAAAAGCAGAGATTGTCGATTGCTCGTGCGTTGGCAAAGGATACGGATATTATTGTGGCGGATGAGCCAACCGGTAACTTGGACAGTGAAACCGGAGCGCAGATCGTGAAATTGCTTCGAGATCTTTCGCAAGACCATTTGGTTATAATGGTAACTCACAATTATGAACAGGTAGAAAAATATGTTACCAGAAAAGTGCGATTGCATGATGGATCATTGATCTTGGACGTATCCGAAAATATGGACACAGAGCAGAAACCGGAGATGTCCGAGAATGTGGACAACAACGAGAAAACGTCAGCCGGTAAAAAGTCTGAAAGCAATGAGGAACGACTTCGCGATCATACCATAGGGCGGATCTTTGTGCGAATGAATGCAGTGAGACAGCCGGAAAAAATCGCATTGTTTATGGGCTTTTTCTTAGCTGCTGCTATCGTATCGTTTTTATTTATCGGGCAGTTGCTAATGAATGCAGATGATATTTACACCAAAGAGTATTCAGCAACATCCTTTGCGCGCAAGGACGATAAGCGCATTTCACTTAGACGCAAAGATCAAAAGTTTATGACGAAAAAGGATATTGACCGACTCACCAAAATGAAGCACGTCGTTTCGGTGGATCAGTACGATATTGTGAATGATATCAATTATTATTTTGAGGAAGGAAAAGATTATAGACAGGAGTACGGCTATAATAGGATGAGTACGAGCAATGAAGGGTGGATGTATGACTCGCAGAACGTTGAATACGTCAAGAAAGATCAATACATGCGATCGTCTTCCTGCTTAAAGAAATCGGATCTCGCAAAGGGCAGTCTGCCAAAGAAGATCGATGAAGTTGTACTGTACGATCGGGGAAAATATAAGGTTGGTGATACGATTACATTTTTCTATACAAGCGATGTGCTTTGGTCATCAACGGAGAATTATATACAGCGAAAGATGAAAGTAAGCGGACTGTTAAAAAATAAGGATAAACAGGTGTACTTTTCGCCGGAGATATGTACAATGCTGCAAAGTACCGTAACCGGTGGCAAAGTATTCTATGAATATGCCTATAATCAAAAACTCGGAAAATATCAGGGACAGGCAACATTGTGGCCGATTGTTGGCGATATCGTGAAGAAGGATAACGAACTTTGTGTATCAGGTGAATATGAAGCAGCGGTGTATCGGGCAGAAGATAATGACTTAACTCTTTTAGGTCAGTCCGGTTTATTGCATATTGATCAGTATGACAAGGATATGAAAACCAAGGATGTCAAACAGATCGAGAATGTAGAAACCGGTGAGAAGATAAATGGCTGTGGGGCAAATTTTGCAGAGGTTTCTCAGAATATTTATGCGAAGTATTATCGCCCCAACAGCAGGCAGGCATCGGTATATATTACAAGTTATGCCAAAATGGATCATGTGTTAAAGGCATTGGATAAAGCCGGGTATGAGGCTGTGAGTACACTGCGTTTTGGTGCAGATAAATACGATTCAGATCTGGTACAGGAACGTTTAAGGACGATCGGCATTGCAGTGGCAATACTATTAGTGATGATGGTTGCTGAGATATTGATCTTACGTTCTATATTTAAGATTCAGATCAAAGACCAGAAAATCTTAAAATTCATGGGTATGTCCACAAAATTGATCGGAAAGATCAATTATATGGAGATGCGTCGATACAGTATTACTGCTATTATCGTGGTCGCGGTAGTGATGAATGTAGTTGGAATCTTTGTGCCGGCGCTGCGTGCTATGCTCTACTATTATGAATGGCCCGGGTACCTAGCGTACTTTATGTACAATTATGTGGCTGCGATGGTGATGGTAGCAGCGTTTAATCATTTGTTAAAAGGGAAGGTGAGCGAATGATCAAGATAGAACATTTACAGAAATATTTTAACCGCGGTAAACGAAGTGAGATTCATGTATTGAATGATATTACATTGGAGCTGCCACAGACAGGTTTGGTATGTATTTTGGGGGAAAGCGGTTCCGGAAAAACCACGTTATTAAATACCGTTGGTGGATTGGATGTGTTTCAGGGAGGAACACTTACCGTAGACGAAACAATATTAAAGAAGTACGAGCCAAAGAAAATTGAGCATTTGCGTTGTGAAAAATTTGGCTATATTTTCCAAAATTATTATTTGCTGCAGGATTACACGGTTGCTTATAATGTAAAGCTTGCACTTAGTCATTATGATCTGACGGATGAGGAAAAAGATGAGAGAGTATCGTATGTATTGGAGCAGCTTGGCATAGGCCGTTACAAAAAGAAGCTGGTATCCAAATTGTCGGGTGGACAGCAGCAGAGGGTATCTATTGCCCGGGCACTTGTGAAATCACCGCAGATCATATTGGCAGATGAGCCGACCGGCAATCTGGACGAG
>OOCJ01001504.1_pt1 | contig 10609 bp, 9 predicted proteins | sample 1671481 | NCBI WGS metagenome assembly OOCJ01 (sample SAMN06348161, study PRJEB24527) | human gut metagenome | biome: human gut; feature: ankylosing spondylitis patient; material: feces | host: Homo sapiens | place: China | collected 2015-10 | reverse complement strand
TGTAGAAGTAACGATCTCTTCACGGATTGCATCGATCGGCGGGTTTGTTACCTGTGCGAACAGTTGTTTGAAATAGTTAAATAACGGCTGATGGTCACTCGCAAGTGCAGCAAGCGGTGTATCAATACCCATGGCAGATGTACCCTCGCCGCCGTTCTTTGCCATCGGAAGGATTGCTTCACGCAGGGACTCGAAAGTATAACCGAATGCTTTTTGCATTCTCTGGCGTTCTTCCTTGGTATATTCCGGCACACGCTCGTTCGGAATCTTTAAATCTTCCAGTTTTAAGAGGTTGCGGTCAAGCCATTCACCATATGGCTGCTTGTTTGCATAAGTTTCTTTCAATTCATCATCGTCGATCACACGGCCTGCAACGGTATCAACTAAAAGCATTTTACCAGGACGCAGGCGCTCTTTTACGAGAATCTTTGTCGGATCGATATCAAGTACACCAACCTCGGATGAGAGGATCAGATAATCATCATCTGTAATGTAATAACGGGAAGGACGCAGACCGTTGCGGTCAAGCACTGCTCCCATCATATCACCGTCGGAGAACAGAATAGATGCAGGTCCGTCCCACGGCTCCATCATTGTTGCATAATACTGATAGAAATCTTTTTTCTTCTGTGACATGATGCGGTTGTTTGCCCATGGCTCCGGGATCATGATCATAACTGCAAGTGGAAGTTCCATGCCGCTCATAACCAGAAATTCCAAGGTATTATCAAGCATTGCGGAGTCGGAACCCTCGGAATTGATAACCGGAAGTACCTTCTGCAGTTCTCCTTTTAAGTGCTCAGACTCCATCGTCTCCTCGCGGGCAAGCATCTTGTCCGCATTACCCTTGATGGTGTTGATCTCACCGTTATGTACGATAAAACGGTTCGGATGCGCTCTCTCCCAGCTTGGATTCGTGTTCGTGGAGAAACGGGAGTGCACGGTTGCGATCGCTGATTCGTAATCTTTATCCTGTAAGTCAGCAAAGAATAAGCGAAGCTGCTCTACTAAGAACATACCTTTGTATACGATGGTTCTGCTGGATAAAGAAACCACATAAGTATCATCGTTGGACTGTTCAAAAACACGTCTTGCCACATACAGTTTGCGGTCAAAATCAAGTCCCTTTGCCACTTCTGCCGGACGTTTGACAAAGCCCTGCATAATATACGGCATACAGTCAACTGCTTTCTGTCCGAGTTTGGTCGGATCGGTTGGAACTTCTCTCCATCCTAAGAACTCCATTCCTTCCTTGTTCACGATGACCTCAAACATTTTCTTCGCCTGGTTGCGTTTTAATTCATCCTGCGGGAAGAAAAACATGCCGACACCGTAGTCTCTCTCCTCTCCAAGCTCGATTCCAAGTGGTTTTGTCACTTTGGAGAAAAACTTGTGTGATACCTGAAGCAGAATACCAACACCGTCACCTGTCTTGCCCTCTGCATCTTTACCTGCTCTGTGTTTCAAGTTTTCTACGATCTTTAATGCATTCTCTACCGTTGCATGTGTCTTGATACCTTTGATATTGACAACAGCACCGATACCGCAGTTATCATGTTCAAATCTCGGATCATACATTCCGGTTTCTGTCTTACAGCTGCCCGCTACAGAAAAACGGTCTAATTTCTGCTCTTTCATCTTCAACTTCCTTTCTCCATCCACTCATCTGTCTTCGCCTGAAAAACAGTTGTCTTTTGTCGGATTTGTTATGTATTAATATACAACTTTCATATTCGTTTGTCTACCAGTTTTTTCTTCATATTATCTGATAATATGATAATTATATGCAATGTATGTATATTATCTGTCTTTTTTATTTATTTTCTCTTAAAATAATATCTATACAAACAATTCAATAGAAAAAAGATGCAAAAAAATTTCATTAATTTTTCTGCATCTTCGCATTTTTATTATTTCTATTAAATTGTGTCTAAATTGTATCTGTGTCTTTCCGCTCTTTTACCTGCAGATCTATGCTTCCATGCCTGCCAGATCATCCATTTTTTTCTTAAACCCATGGTTAAAAATTGCGATTACACGTCCGACTCCGATCACTGCCACCACCGTTCCAAGCCCGATTCCGATCAGATGTCCCTGACAGACCAGTCCGACTGTGATCGTGATACAGATGTTGAAGAGGTCAAAACAGTTTTTGGTAAATCCCACACTCTTATGTACCGTGTCTGCGATCGCCTGCATAGCTTCCGGCAAGTTGATTTGGGTATGCCTCCCCAAATACCAGAATCACTGCCGAAAACAGATTCAGAAACCTTGTGAAAATAAGACTTAACGGCAACTGCAGCAGATCCATAAGCAGTGTCAGACGGATGTCCATTTTCTGTGCGTGCATCAAAGTTTCTCCCTCTGCCTTCTGATACCGGAAATGCCGGATCAGATGCAGGATCATCTCCACAAGCACAAACAGTGTGTAGATCACCAGTGTCATATTCATTGTTCTTTCCCTGATTTCTTTCGCTCATCTGTTACAATGTGTTTCAATTCCATTGTCATGGACTAATAGTTTCTTTCCCATATTTGGTCAAAGAAGTCATTTCCCTCCAGTGTTTTCCCATCACAACTATACAAAGCACCATTATCAATGTCAAGTGACAGAAGAAGCGTGGAATCATCCAGGTATGGCGTCATTTTTTCCTTTAAAAGCGGGACGACATCTTCCCTGTGTATACATTCGTTCCAGTCCTGGTGTTCATCCTTGTCAACTGCAAATTCAACGCCATAGGTGTCTTCTATCACGATTCCCTTTTCATCATCCACATAAAAGGCTGCAAAGTCATATTGGGCAGTTCCCTGCATTTCGTAGGTCATGCTTATAAGCAGATAGTCCAGACCATCTTTTTTTGAAAGACATATTGTTCCATTGCCTGCATGTGACAGGTGAAAGTTTCGGCTGATAAACCGCGGATGACTCTCATATTCTCCGTCTTTTGTTCCACGATATACTTTCACATAACATCCATACGAACTGTTGCTTATAACATCGTCTACCGCTTCATCCGGCTCACTGCCATATCCAACTACAGAAACAAGATCCGCAATCCCATCATGTGTGAGATCTGCCGTTGTTTCAAATATAGGCACTTCATATGCATCCTTCCCCGGATAATCTGAGTTATAGTAGTTACCCTCTTCCCCTAACTGACCGATATCGCCGTAGGTGGAATAGACATATTCCTGATTTTCCACGACATATTTTTGTGTCTGTGCATCAGAAGTATTTTCTGTAGTTTCAGAGATTTCTGTACCTGATTCTTTTTCTGTGTCTTCTGATATGTTTTCTAACATTTCTTCCGTATTTCCTGTTTTCAGTTTTTCCGGCATCTCTTCTGCATTTTCTGTTTTCTTCGCGTTTTCTGCTTCTTTCTCATTTTCTTCCAATACTGACGCGTTTGAAGCAGCAGAATTTTCTATTGTTTTTTTACTGCATCCAGCAAAACACTCACTTGCAAGTACAACAGTAATCATCGCCATGACTAATTTATTTTTCATTTTCCCCACCTCATAACATACTCTTTTTCGTTTGTATCTTCATCTGTTTCTTCCGCCTGAATCAAGAAATTCTCCCTCTGATAAAAGTAAATTGCATGCACATTCTTTTCGTATACACATAAACACAATTCGGTTTTTCTGCTTTTTACATAATCCAGCAGACATTTTCCAATTCCCATCGATTGTGCAGATTCTTTCACAAACAATCCCTCGATATAGCAATCATTTATTCCGATAAAACCATCTATCTGACCATTTTTTTCCTCTTCATATACATATACTTCTGCTTCCGGCAGAATCTGTTTCACCATTTCATAATTGCCGGTCCAATATTCCTTGTCTATAAAACTATGTGCCTTAATGTTTGTCTCAAGCCATATCTGCAAAACATCAGATATATCCTTTTCTTCCATTTTTCTTATCATACATTTACCCCATCTCTATTTTCGTCTTAGTGCACTGCAAAGATATCTTTTTACCCACTCCTTATCGCTCATAAAAAATTCATTTTTCCGTATTGATAAAAGCCGGAAAATCCGCAATTTATACGCATTTCCGGCTCTCTGCTTACATATGCTGTCTATCATTCTTTTTGTTTCATAAACTATAGTTCATGCAGCTTCAGGCTCTCTCGTCAAATTCCACATTCTTCTTCCACTTCCAGAACCCCCATATCACAGCGCCAGCCACCACAAGCATCACTGCCGTAAATCCAATTCCTTTCGCATCCGTCGTATAGCCAAAGGACAGCCATCCCGTTTCCTCACGCACGACCGACACAGTGTTTGCTGCGATGTGTCCCAGTACCGGCACATAGAAAAATCCTGTTTTTTCATACAAAAATGCAAGCAGACATCCCAAAACCGCCGCATACAGAAACTGCACCAGGTTCGCATGCACCAGTCCAAAGATCAATGCGGAACAAATAATTGCAGGGGCGACACCCAACATCAATTTTAGTCTCTGATAAACCACGCCCCTGAATAATAATTCTTCCGCGATTGGGATCAGAAAACAGGATCCAAGGAACTCATAGACTGCTGCGCCTGCAAAAAATGCCTGATTTGCAGTCTGGAACCCTTCTGATGCCTGAATTAATGATGTCATCGCAATGATATTGTTGACTGCAATTCCAAGTGCCGCTACGGACACAACAGTCACGGCAATATTGATTGCCTGCTCACTGCTAAAGCGAAACTTCTTTTTTCCGTAAACAGTATCCCGGATGTTTTGATCTGCCATATAAAATTTTAATATGACCGGGAATCGTAACTGCATCACCCACAAGCTGGCGCAGCATGTAAGTCTCATCTGCACTGCCGAGAAGTATCTCCAATGCAAAATAACAGAGACTTGATACCACATAGTAAAGCCCGACCGGATAAATAATCTGCCAGATCTGGAAGCCCTTTGTCTGTTTCATCGTTTGTTTCCCTTCGTATCACGTCCCGCGGTGCGCAGACGGTTTAATGCCACTTCTTTGCCTTTTACTTCAATATTTACTACATCTTCCGCATTCAGAAGATAGATCGCCGCAAGCGCGTCCCCGGCACCTAATTTCATGCCGCGCACACCAACTGCTCCCTTTTTCTTTTCCGGGATACTGGAAATGTCGATCCGTAGAAAAAAGTCTTTTTCGGACTGCATCACGAGCGTCTCCTCAAGTGCAAGTGCCTGTACAAAGATCAGCTCATCGCCCTCATTTAATTTTGTCGCAGCCGTGGTTCGTTTTGCAACGTCAAACTCACTTCCATCCACGACTTTAAGCATAGCAGATTTTGTTCCAAACAACACCTGGGAATGGCTGATTGCCGCAAGGTTCGTGATATAGACAAAATTTTCCTCGCTGCTGTTATAATTACTCAGGTTATCGATCGGCGTTCCCTTGTCTCGGAATTTACCGTAAGGAAGATCTAACACCTTTAACAGATGCATCTGTCCCTTATTGGTAAAAATGCAGATCTTGTCCGTATTTTTGCAGGTCAGGATATAGCGGTTTTCTGTGTTTGCCGCCTCCTTATTTCTCTCATACGTTGCGACATCCACGGTTTTTGCGTATCCAAAACGATCCATTAAGAATACAACATCCATCTCCTCAATCTTCTTCTCCTCAACGACCGCTTCCTCTAAGTTATCGATCACCGTTTTTCTCGGTTTTGCGTACTCTTTCTTAAAACTCTCCAATTCTTTGATGATGACTTTCGCCATAGCCGCGCGGCTTCCCAAAATATCCTCATATTTTGCGATATTTTTCAAGGTCTCATCATGATCTTTTAAGAGTGCTTCGAGTTCGAGTCCGATTAATTTCTGCAGACGCATCTCAAGAATCGCCGTAGTCTGTCTCTCCGTAAAACGAAGTTTTGCAGCGTCTCGTTTTGACTGTTCCGATTTAAAATTGATGTTATCTGTGATACCGTCGGTTAAGCAGGCTCTCGCATCCTTCACATTTTTACTTCCGCGCAGGATCTCAATGATCAGGTCAATGACATCCGTTGCCTTGATCAGACCTTCCTGAATTTCCTTTTTGTCGCGCTCTTTTGCAAGAAGTGTCTGATATTTGCGTGTTGCAAGCTCATACTGGAAATTCACATGATGGCGGATGATCGGCACGATTCCCATAGTTTCCGGTTTTCCGTCCGCTACCGCTAACATGTTAACGCCAAAGGTATCTTCCAGTTTTGTTTTCTTGTAGAGAAGATTTTTTAAATTTTCGACATCTGCACCCTTTTTCAGCTCCAGAACGATGCGTATTCCCTCTTTTGAGGACTGGTTTGTGATATCCACGATATCGGAAGTTTTCTTTGCCTCAACAAGGCTGTAGATATCGTTTAAGAATTTTCCGATATTGGCACCGATCATGGTGTACGGGATCTCTGTGATCACAAGACGGTCTTTTCCGCCTTTTCCCTTTTCAACTTCAACTTTACCGCGGATCTTGATTTTTCCCATACCGGTTGAATAAACGGCTAACAGTTCATCCTTATTTGCAACGATACCACCAGTCGGAAAATCAGGTCCCGGAATATACTGCATCATCTGCTCGGTATTGATGTCTGGGTCTTTCATATATGCGATCACACCGTCAATGACCTCGCCAAAATTGTGCGGCGGGATACTGGTCGTCATACCGACGGCGATTCCCTCTGCACCGTTTAAAAGCAGATTTGGAACTTTGACAGGGAGCACCTCCGGCTCTTTTTCCGTCTCATCAAAGTTCGGGACAAAGTTTACGACATCTTTATCTAAGTCCGCCAAATAGGCTTCCTGTGTAATCTTCTGTAAACGCGCCTCAGTATAACGCATTGCTGCGGCGCCATCTCCCTCGATGGAACCAAAATTACCGTGTCCATCCACAAGCGGCAGTCCTTTTTTGAAATCCTGCGCCATCACGACGAGCGCATCATAGATGGAACTGTCACCGTGCGGATGATATTTACCCATCGTATCACCGACAATACGCGCACACTTACGGTACGGCTTGTCATAGCGGATGCCAAGTTCATACATATCATAAAGCGTTCTTCGCTGCACCGGTTTTAAACCGTCCCTCACGTCCGGAAGTGCACGCGCGATGATAACGCTCATGGCATAATCAATATAAGATTTCTGCATCAGTTCCGAATACTCGGTGCGGATAATCTGTTCTTCCTGATTCATATCATACTCCATTTCTGTCCATTTTTCAGGGCATCACAAGTCAGCTGGCACTGCTCACTTCCCGCCCACATGTTACTGTCTGCTCCCTGCCAGTCGTTCCAGTAACACCCACATCTCTATCAGATATCAAGTGCTGCGTCTTTTGCATGTTCATAAATAAACATCTTGCGCGGCGGCACATCATTTCCCATCAAAAGTTCCGTGATATCGGACGCCATACGTCCATCTTCGATCTCGATGCGTTTTAAGATCCTCGTTTCCGGGTTCAAGGTCGTCTCCCAGAGCTGTTCCGCATCCATCTCACCGAGACCTTTGTAACGCTGCAGAGTAAAATTGCTCTTATGGTTCCTGCGGTAACGTTCCAATGCCGCATCGTCGTAAAGGTATTCTTCTTCCCCTTTAGACGGGATCGCTTTATACAATGGCGGCATTGCCACATAGACATGTCCCTCATAGATCAATTCCGGCATGAAACGATAAAACAGTGTCAGAAGCAGTGTGGAAATATGTGCTCCATCGACGTCGGCATCTGCCATGATGATGATCTTGTCATAGCGCAGTTTCGTGATGTCAAAATCATTGCCGTATCCTTCGGAAAAACCACATCCAAATGCATTGATCATCGTCTTGATCTCTGCATTTGCAAGCACCTTGTCAATACTTGCTTTCTCAACATTTAAAATCTTACCACGGATCGGCAGGATTGCCTGAAAATTACGGTCACGCGCCGTCTTTGCAGAACCTCCCGCGGAATCTCCCTCGACGATAAATATCTCACAGATCGACGCGTCCCTGCTCTCACAGTTTGCAAGCTTTCCGTTGGAATCAAAAGAGAATTTCTGTTTTGTCAGAAGATTCGTCTTTGCACGCTCCTCGGTCTTGCGGATCTTTGCCGCTTTCTCCGCGCAGGAGATCACGGTCTTTAATACCTCTAAATTTTTGTCAAAATAAAGCTGTATCTCATCCCCGGTCACTTTTGCCGTGACACGCGCTGCATCCTGATTGTCCAGTTTCGTCTTGGTCTGTCCCTCAAAACGTGGATCCGGGTGTTTGATGGAAACGATCGCCGTCATACCATTACGGACATCCGCTCCCGTAAAATTAGAATCCTTTTCCTTTAAAATGCCAAGTTCTCTCGCATAGGAATTGATGACTGTGGTAAACACCGTCTTAAATCCCGTGATATGCGTACCACCCTCCGCATTAAAAATATTGTTGCAGAATCCTAAAATATTCTCATGGAACTCATTGGTATACTGGAATGCTGCCTCAACCGTGATTCCGTCCTGCTCGCCCTTAAAATACACCACATCGTGAAGCACCTCGTTCTTTTTGTTCAGATCCTTGACAAAACCAATGATCCCCTCTTCCTCATGATATACAATATGTTCCACTTCCGGTCCACGTTTATCCTCATAAATAATCGTCAGTGCCGGGTTCAAGTATGCCGTCTCATGCATACGGCTTTTTACTTCGTCCTCTTTGAATCTGGTCTTTTCAAAAATCTCAGGATCCGGAAGAAAATTGACCTTCGTACCGGTTTTTTTCGTTTTTCCAATGGTCGGAAGAAGCCCGTTTTCCAGTTCCACCACCGGAATACCACGCTCATAACCATCGTGATGAATGTAACCATCCCTGCTGATCCATACATCCATATGTGTCGATAATGCGTTTACAACAGACGAACCTACTCCATGCAGTCCTCCACTGGTCTTATAAGCGGAATCATCAAACTTTCCTCCTGCATGCAGCGTCGTATAAACAATACGCGCAGCTGAAACTCCCTTTGCATGCATGCCGACCGGAACGCCTCGTCCGTTATCCTCAACGGTACAGGAACCATCCGCTTCTAATGTTACACAGATCGTATCGCAGGCTCCCGCAAGATGTTCATCCACTGCATTGTCCACAATCTCGTAGATCAGGTGATTCAATCCTTTGCGCGAAACACTTCCGATATACATTCCCGGTCTTTTTCTTACCGCCTCAAGCCCTTCGAGAACGGAAATACTGCTCTCGTCATAGCCGCCTGTTTTTGCCATTTCTTTCTTCCCTTTCCTGCTAAATCTATTACTTTTATACTGAATTGCTATCTCTGATCCGTATCCTGACGTCTCGCATACCGCATATGAGAAATAACCATCAGTGCAAGTTTAAACGTCATCGCATCGTCAAATTTACGGATATCAAGTCCAATGATTTTCTCTAATCGCTCCAGACGGTACACTAAAGTATTTCTGTGCACATAAAGCTGTCTGGCTGTCTCTGAAATGTTCAGATTGTTTTCAAAAAACTTCTGAATCGTCGTCGTTGTCTCTTCATTAAAAATATCCGGGATCTCATCCCCAAACACCTCATGAATAAACATCTCACAGAGACTCATCGGAAGCTGGTAGATCAGACGCCCGATACCAAGATAACGATATGCGATCGTCTCTTTTTCTGCATAGAAAATCTTTCCAACCTCAAGCGCCATCTTTGCCTCCTGATAGGATTTTGCAATATCCGGCAGATTATTCACCTGATTGCCGTAGCCGACCCTCACGCGCACCATTGCCTCGGTATGCATATTGTCCACAATCATATCGGCCAATTTCTGTAATTCATCTTCATTCTTCACGTCGCGAACATCCTTGATCAGGACGATGCTCTGCTCGTCCACTTCTGTCACATAATCACGCATCTTGGTTGCAAAGAGATTTTTCACAAGCTCCACTGCGGTGGAATCTTTCTTATCTTCTAAATCGATCACATAAACCACACGCTCCGCCTGCTCGATATGAAGTTTCTGCGCCTTATTGTACATATCTACGACCAACATATTTCCAAGCAGAATATTCTGCATGAAATTGTTGCGGTCGAACTGCTCCATGTAGGCAGCCGCAAGGTTTCTGATCTGGCAGACCGCTAAGCGCCCCACCATATAAGCATCCTCTGCCTGTGATTTGGTCAGCAGAATATATTCTATCTCTCCATCAGCGATCACCTTAAAAAAATGATATCCTGAGAGCATCTGGCTCTCAGCCATGGAATCTGCAAAAGATGTGATTGCACCTTCTAAATCTCCCTCCGGCTCAAATGTTGCTGCAACCGGCTTTCCTTTTTCCGTGTAAAGTGCAAGATCAATTCTCGATATATCCTTTATCTCATCAAGTGCTGTCTGTATTTTATGGTTTGAAATCATAATCTATTTCCTTTCCGATATCTCCCCTTCGTCTAGTTCCACCCATCATCCGATCTATAATTTCATCCTTACTGACGAACAAAAACTGGGTACATCACTGTACCCAGTTTTATTTTAAATGATGTTCTGTTTAATTTTACCGAATTAGTTGGTAATTGTCAATTCTGTTTCTTTGTCGAAAACATGAATCTTCTCAGGATCAATAGCAAGTTTGATGTGATCTCCCATACGTGCTGTTGTTCTGGAATCAACTTTTGCAGT
>OOCJ01001499.1_pt1 | contig 10615 bp, 6 predicted proteins | sample 1671481 | NCBI WGS metagenome assembly OOCJ01 (sample SAMN06348161, study PRJEB24527) | human gut metagenome | biome: human gut; feature: ankylosing spondylitis patient; material: feces | host: Homo sapiens | place: China | collected 2015-10 | reverse complement strand
ACTCCCTCACTGTGATACTGACGGGTATGAGAATCTTTATGAAATAAATAAAATCGGTAGAATTGCAATGAAGGATTCTGCAAATGTAGCACATTATACTTGTGACCAGATAGAGGAAATCATATTGGGGCGTAAGTTCTTCATTGAGAATAATACATTTGTTACCTCACATCAGCTTACTAATGTTTATACAAAGGCAGTAAAGCGTTATGAGGTTAGAATAGATGAAAATTCAGTTGATATCCAGTTGGGGGATAATAATAAAATAACATCTGAGTTATGATTTGATATTGAAGAAAAAGAGGATGCAAATTAAACTGTGTCAGCAAACAGTAGAATATAATATTAAGTTTTGCTGGCACAGTTTTTTTAAAAGAACTTTCTAACCTACATAAAAATGCTTTTATTTTTCATTTTTACTTCAATTAAATTTACCATTTCTATGAGACTCAATCACGTCGCAAGGTCTGTGAGTCCCAGCCGCAGACCTTGGCAGCAACCTACTCTCCGGCTATTGCAGTATCATCAGCGTATACAGCCTTAACTTCTGTTCGGAATGGGAAGAGGTGATTTCTGTATGCTATAACCGCCGTTGCTCTATTTGTTATCGAATGAACGTTCTAATTCAAGTTCTGGACGTGTAAGATAAATTTCTGTTTTAGAAATATCTTCTTGGGTATATTCAATAGAGGCGTTTTTAGCTCTGGTTTTTGCCCATAGCCTCAAAGCAGATATCTGCTCTTTCATCGTGGTAGACAACGGCACTGTTTTTGAAATCGCATTCATTAGATGCGTTGTCTTAAGTTGAGGATTCTCTGGATTTTCAACATAAGCATCAAACATCGCTTCTTTAATACACTCTTCAATTTCTGCACCATTAAAACCTTCAGTATTATCGGCGAGAGACTCCATAGGGTAATTATTCTTTATCGGGTTTTGACCTTTCTTATTAAGATGAATGGTAAAGATGTTTTTGCGCTCCTCCTTTGATGGAAGATCAACAAAAAAAATCTCATCAAAACGCCCTTTGCGCAATAATTTTGGAGGAAGTTGATTGATATTGTTGGCTGTAGCAACGACAAAAACAGGAGAAGTCTTTTCTTGCATCCATGTCAGAATAGTTGAAAAGATACGCGAAGTCACACCGCCATCAGTAGATCCACTTGATTGAATACCGCTAAGTCCTTTTTCTATTTCGTCAATCCATAACACACATGGCGCGACTGCTTCTGCAGTTGCTATTGCTTTCCTAATATTATCTTCGCTACTTCCAACTAATCCTTGGAATACTTTGCCAACATCCAAACGTAGTAATGGCATATTCCAGAAAGAGGCTATACTTTTTGCTGTCAAACTCTTGCCGCAACCAGGGACACCAAGCAATAATAAACCTTTAGGCTCTTGCAATCCCCAATCTCTTGCTCTCTTTTGATAAGCTATTTGGCGTTTGAATAGCCAATCCTTCAGAACATCCATACCACCAACATCTTTCAAACTTTCATTTTTGGGAAAGAAATCCAAGATGCCTGATTTGCGAATGATCTGTTCCTTTTCTGCAGAAACTGTATAGGGGGCGTTTTCTCCAAGGCTATCTTTAACAGCTGCTAAACAAAATGCAAGGTCTGCTTCCATTGAGGTCATGCCTAATGCTGCATCTATCATTTTATTTCTCATTTCAACAGAAAGATTCTTCTTGGTTTGTCGTTCCACAACAGCTAAGGTTCGCTCCATGTCTGTTCTATCGGGTAGAGGAATATTAAGTACGGTTACATATTTCTCCAGTTCTGTTGGTAACTTGTAAACAGCAGACAAGATAATTGCATGAGTGTTTGTGAATTTTGCATGCTCAGCTATCTTACGGATGTAATACTTGATTTTGTCCTCTTCAATGTAATTGCTCAGATCTTCAAGAATAAAGATATCTTTAATTTCTCTATTCTCATTCTTATAGATATACTTCAAAGTCATTTCTGGCTCATCGTATTCTTCTCCTTTATACAAAGAGCCTTCTGGGGTCTTCTCCATCAAGCCCTCTACGCAATTCCAAGTATAGATACGCACCTTCTTATTATCTGCGCGTAAAAGGTCTGCAATTCCCTCTATTTTCTGTTTTGTCCTGTCATATTCAAAACTATTCAGATAAAACACGGGGTAATATGCAGATAGCATATCCTTGATTTTTGTATAAATTGATTCCATGGCTATTTCTGTTCAATAGTTTGAATATTTACTCGGCGAGGCTTAAACTTTCCTGCATACTTCGCAGGTATAGGTTTCTTTGTCATCACACGCTTGTTTCCTAACAGCTGTTCCAAAACATCCATTGCGTCATGAGCACGCTCATTGACATCGTTAGGCAAATAGTCGGAATCTGTTACTATCGTGCCATCTTTAAGGATGGTGAACTTTATTTGCGCAACAGGTTCCGTCTCATTTTTATCTTTAGAGCGTCCAACCATATAGAAGCTATATACTTCTTCTGAGTTTGGTGTGAAATGTTCATTCTCCTTGTAATTAAACCCTTTCTTCTTAAACTCTTGAATTAATGAGTTCTTTGCATATGTGGCATTTAATGCGTAGAATTGCTCTTGAAGTTCTAATACCTTTTGGGTGGCATTAGGCATATAATACGTGTTGTAAGTGACTTCATTTGTTGTAAGGTTCAACTTTAATGCAAACTCACCATATAGGCGAGATTTCTGCTTAGCATCTGAAACTGTTAGTATGTTATCGTGGATGGTGTATTGCCACCCCAAAGCATCGCATGCGGACTTTAATACGTCCACATGCATTACCTGAGGGTTACGCACAAATCTTGATGATTCGAATCTTGACATGTTATGATAACTTCTTTACTATTTCTTGTATATTGTTTTGATTCACTTGAGTTAAGCGTTGCTGTGTTCGCTTTTGCTTTGCAGTAAATTCTTCCTTGTGATTGAAAAGAGTAGGATACCTAAACAAATAACTGCTAATACCAATTGATAAATCAAAAGCATTATCTCTGTTACGTGAAGGCATGACTGTAAGCATTTCCATTAGTTTGACGAGTTCATCATCTTGAACTATAGCAAGAAGTTTGTCATTCATAGGAGTTTTCTTTATCTCCTGATTAATGAATGCCTGACTAAGTCTTGCTAAATACAATGATAGACCTTCTTTAGTTGCTTCTGGATCTTCACTAAGAATTTCACTTTGCTGCACAGCACCTATTGTTCTTGGGCTTGTTTGTCTTTGCTGAGGATTATTCCCCTTAAAGCTTTCCTTTCTTCCTGGGAAAATCTTCTGTTCTTTGACGTGTTCAAGCAACTGTTTGTTGTTGGAAAGAAGCTCGGCCAATGACGGATCATCAACGGAATTTGTGTTCATGTCCTTTTCAATGATATCCAGCTCTTTCTTTAACTCTATCTTTTTCTTGCTATTAACACCTATGGTATTGGTAAGAGCAACGAGTTGCTGTCCAATTGTAGTCAAACGCTTACGTATAGACGAAACAATAGCTTGATACTTCTTTTCTTCTAACAGTTCAACTATAGGGATATATAGTTTTTTTATTTCAGAATTATCAATGCCAAGGAAGTAATTCATTCTTTCATTTTCGTAACTTTCAACAGCTTCTAGACTTAATTCTTCAATTTCTTTCTTAATACGCTCTGCATATTTTTCTGCAAACTCAACTTGGAAACTAACGTATTTGCTTTTTGCTATTGAAGGGTTAGCCAATGCCATTTCCTCACGTCTAACATGTGTTTGATGCTCAGATACATAAAATGACAGGACATTGAAGCTACCTGAAAATAGTATCTTTTGATCTCCCTTTACTTCAATGACATTCTTAAAATGAAACTCTGGCAATTGAACGTAAAAGAAATTTGGATATTGATCTGCGAGCATTTTTATTCCTGGCTCAACCTCTTCATCCATCATAGGTTTCTCATCATTTTGGGATTGAGCTGGTTCGGAATAAGCTATAAAGATACGCTTGTTTTCATCTGCCAAGAAATTCTCTATAAGAGGGCCTCTGTCATTCATAAATGCAGATTTTCTAATCCATGGACTCATAAGCCATATTTCATCTGGATTATCTTCCTTGAAAATCTTCTGCAATTCAACTTCAAATGAAACAGAGTCGTACAACGCTTTCTTATGAAGGCGATCTTTTGTCTTTACTGTTGTCTTTTTGACTGGTTTTGCACTTGAATTTTCTTCTACTTTTTTGCTCTCATTTTCAGCATTTGTTTCTTCAACTATTTGCTCCTCTTCTGCCTCTTCATCAACAAGACGCTTCTCAGCCTCGATAATGTCTAGTGAAACATTAGCTTTCGCTTCCTTTGCAGCTTCTTCATCAAGTATTTGAGTGTCAAAATTCATTTCGCACTCTAACTTTATACATTTATCCAACAACTGGGATGCTAATGTAGCATCGCTATTGATGTATTCTGCTACAACAGGATTAAGGCTGTTTATGTTTTCATCAAATGCAAAAGCTCTAACAATACCAGTACTTACACCTTGCACAAAGCATATGTACATTTTATAGCTACCTTTATGTCCTTCTTTCCAATCTGCACTTTCTAACAAATAACGCTCTTGGGGATAATGTACGTCTTGAGCCTGTACAGCCGCATATTCTTTTATTTCATCTATTGTTAAAGACAGATCTTCACACTTTGTGTTGATAAATTTTATATGCTCATTTACTGCAGACAATGCATTTTTAATAGTTTTCCAATCAGCATGGTCTGAGTCCACAAATATGTCAAAAGACTTTTGGTATGTGTCAGGACGTTCACCTTTGTCAGCATACACTTTACCTGCTTCGGTAAGAGCAATATAGTCGTCGTCACCTTCAATAGCATTAAAAGATCGAAGTCCATCCAAAGCTTTCGACAAGATTGACTTTTCTGCTTTGTCATTAACTACATCTAATCCAAGGATTTGACCAATGGTGCTAAAAGACGAATGGCCATCAATTAGCAGTATGCCAACTATTCCTTTTTCTATTGCAGAAATTTTAGCAGGTCGTTGAGTTGTACCAAAATATGTAGCCTTTACAAACTGAAGTTCGTAAGGATAATAGCCGATGATTCTTTCCGAAATCTTTTTTTCGGCATAAACAGCTTTTGCTATCTTAGTGTCTAAGCTTTCTACAATAGCAACTTGCTGTTTTTTATTTGTCTTTTGTCTTTTATTTTTCATCGTAATGCGGCTGTTAATTGTTCAACAGGAAATGTCTTCATACTCTGGATGGATGCAGCATAATTACTATTGCTTTCGAATTGGCGTTTGTTACCGACAACAATAAGCAATCTGCGAGCACGAGAGAAAGCAACATTTATACGCTCTATCTCTTTTGCAAAACCAATGTTATTCTTAGCATTGCTTCGGACAGTTGATACAATAATAATGTTACGCTCCATACCTTGGAATCGGTCGACGACATCAATTCTATAACCACAATCCTTATATTTGCGCTTTATTTCACGACTTTGAGCACTATAGAATGTGATGATACCAATCTCTTTGTCTTCAGGCTTCTTTTGAGCCTTCATGAACTCATCAAAGCCTTCCGATTGTTGCAGAGCTTTCAACACCATATCAATAGCCTTCAACTCACCTTCATTCTTATAACCTGGGTTTAATCGGGTTTCTGGTGTAGTTACGTCTATCCAAATTGCATGGTATTCAGGTTTGAATATTGGTTCGAGGCTTAAGCCATGCCACCTACTTCCCTTATTGCTAAGATCAGGATCATCCATGGATTGCAAGATACCACATTTAAGGCCACCTGTAGCAGCCAATTCTTCTTCGTAGAATTGCTTAATGGTATTCATGATGTCTTCATGCATACGGTACTGCGTATCAAGTGTTGAAACGATAGTCTTACGAACCTTTGCAGCCGATTCGAACAATCGCTTAAACTGTGATTCTGCCTTACGAAGTTTTTCAGCCAATTCTTTTTGGTCAATCTTTTCCAATGATGAATCAATTGTATTTTCGTCTAACATTGGAGGCAACTGCTTATGGTCACCAATGATAATAATCTTTTTACCGAGGACTAACGGAACTGCCATTTCAAGAGGAGTCGCCTTTGAAGCTTCATCCATGATAACCACATCAAAGAAGATGTCATCATTTTGATTACTACCAAAAATGTCGCAATATGTTCTCATAAAATCCGTGGAACCACAAATGCTACATGTTGCTGCTACTAGGTTTACATTATTCTTGTACAACCGGCAGAATTGGCTCCGGGACTGTTGGTCTTGGTCTTCTAGTTCTTTTTTCCATGCTGATGTAGCATTTGCATATTTAGGATCATTAGAAATGGCATTGCAAATTCTGTCGATCCATATTTTTGCAGCATTATCTTCATTTTGTTTAGAATCTGCAGTCCAGCTATCAATAATAGGTATAGAGAATCTTCGACCTTCTGGTTCAAGTTTATCTGGCTTACCAATACGAATCGGACGAATACCAGGCTGTCCCTGAAGTCTTTCAAGTGCATTGTCAACTGCAAGGTTCGTCTGTGATGTGAGCAGAATTTTGCATTCTGGATTTCGTCTTATTGATTGCCAAATTATTTCAGCGATAACAGTTGTTTTACCTGTTCCTGGAGGACCTTGTATCAAAGCCAAATCATTAGCAAGAACTGATTTGGCGACAGCTTCTATCTGTCTGTCATTTGGAACAGGTCTTGATATGCAGTTTTTCTTAATGTCTTCAACTGCATCTGTTATGCTAACAACGGTTTCTCCTGCATACTTAGGATCAAAAATGAAACTTTGCAGGTTTTCGTTTATCGGCTTGTGATTGAATTTTGATGAAGGGCGTAGAATACGATTCATTGCACGACTCTGACGAAGCAATTCCATTGCCTCGCCCATCGCGGGGTATTGTATGTAATCTCCCTTTGTTATGTGAAGGTCACCAGAATCAATGCCATCTTCCGCTTCGGTATCAAGTTGTATTATAGCAAAGTCAATTCCTCGACGCTTGCATGTTCCAAGCTTCTGACTATTATATTTCAAGAATGCACGTTGCTTGAATTTTACCATACGCTCCCTTGAACGGAATTTGCTTGATGCAAACTCTTCATCATCGATCTCTGAGACTTCGTCGTATTTCTTTCCATTTACGAAATTGACGTACTCTTCGCGGTATTCAGATTGGAGCTTTTGCTCCAATTCATGCTTAAGCGATTTATCTTCTGTAAGACTCCAAGTTGTTACACCCTTGTCGTTAGACTTTTCAAAGTTTAATTTGATACCGTGTACACCTGAGATACAATCACGAATAATCGCAATAATTTTATCTCGTTCCTCTATAGTAGTGAAATTGAATTCAAAATCCAATCGTGTAGCATCTTTCTTCAATTTATATAAAGTGAAGTTTTTACGATTGTCTGCAAGTTCAACGCCAACCTTCTCGAACAATGATTTTCTAAATACTATATCATCACATAAGAATATAACAGAGGCAGACGGAGCATACTTAGGAAATACAACTTCGACGTCTTCGCCTAATTGTGATCGTATAGTTTCTTTGAGAGTATTGTATTCTTCTTCTGTCTTAGGATACAAAACAATGCTTGATCTTGGTACATCAACAAAGATAGACTTGTTTTCGTAATTGTTATACTTTAAGTCCGCCAAAATCATCTTGTCAATAATTGGTCTAAAAGCATATTGATATACGCTGCTTACGCGCTGATCGGGATAGTTTTTACGAACCTTATTAAACAAAGAACCAACATGTTGTGCTTGTTCGATGTCATTGAGAATCCAACAATAAGCATCTCCTTTTGGTGTTGCGGAATCTATGACGATTTCTGGATTAAAACTTTGTGGACTTATCGAAGCTCTACAACTAACAAATGATAGCTTAGAAAATATCTGTTCTTGGGTTGTGAGAGGCTTTCTTGACGTAACAATATAGAAATTGCCAGCAGCTTCTATTTTGCAGTCAAAAGACAAGTCGGATCTTACAGAATTTATGTCAAAGGAACTCTCTGATGGACGCAAACCGACTTGAATTTGAGTTGTATTTCTGACCTCAGCAATACCCTTACACAATTTATCAACAATTAGATTCAAGATGGCAATTTCACGATCTGTAGAAGCAACGAAATCATTATCTCCTTTTTTATTAAAAGAAGATCCGAAATTATGAAATTCTTGCTCAATATCAGCAACAATAGATGCAAGCTCTTCTGGGTCAGAAAGGACTTCCAATGAGCCATGCACATAGTTTGTTACCTGCTCTTCTGCAGAGTAACAGTACTCCTTTCCTATACTCTTTATTGCATCTATTGTGTCGTCAGGAATGATTTGGTAGCTATCAAACGAAATAGTACAGTCTCCATCTTCTAATTCTACTGTAGGTTCAATTTCACACTTTCCTTGAAGTTCGTCTTCGATTTTATCCTTAAAGTTTTGGATATAACTATCCATGTCAAAATCAAGTCGAACTAAACCATTCTTTTGCTTAGTGACTTTCTCGATTTTTATCAAATCTCGTTTTGCGTCAAGAAGTGCATTTAAACCATCCAAGTATGCTTGCCACATTTCCTTATCCTCCTCTATGTGAATTTCAATTGGAGGAATTGGTAAGGCAAAACAATCTTTTAGGAAGTTGCTAATCTCTTCTGTGTGGTTTAACCAATATGAGCCAGCTCCACTTATCAGACGAAGTTCACTTTCGTTTTGATCGACAAATTTTATCTCACATTTTCTCTTTGAATACTCGTTTTCCTCTGGAAGAACGATATTCTTCTCAGATAGAACTGGATTAAACAATGAAAATCCATCACGAGCCAATTTGGCTGTTAAAGAGATATTAATTTCATCAATTTTTACTGCAAGCTCATCTAATAGCATGCCATCTCTGTTTTTTTGCCGTCTGTGGATAAAATAACACTCATGTACGCCCTTAATCTGTGCAACCATATCTTCAAAGCTTGTTGAGTTGTTTTTGTTATTAAAATCAACGTTCTTTTCAGAATAACGCACAAAGAGAGGGAATACAGAACCGTCATCGACATTCGAATAGACGTTCTCGTCGAAAGTTCTTTCTAATTCCATATTTGATTGTTTTATTGTAAATATACGATACTGATGTTTCTGTCAAACATATTTAATTGTGCACGAACAATAGAGTCATTCTCTATCATGACAACTACGCCATAGTTCTCAAAAGATGCAGCTTGAAGTGGTGCACCTATTGCAAGGGCATTTTCATCGTAGCCATATCCTCGCAGTTCTACAATGTTTCCTTCTACATTAACTATTTTCATTCTCTTAGGTGCCATCTGAACATTGTTCTTCCAAAGTGGATGAACCCCATCAAGATTATACATGGTTACAGTATAGCCTTCTTCTCCTTGTATATTTTTTTCGATAACGAGTCGACGATTACAACCATAGTTGTGTCCGGAAATATCTTGTCCGTTCTGGAAACGAATGTGATCGGAAGAGTCAAAAACGACTTTTCCTTCGGGTGGGCAGTTATCCCAGTTAAGTAAATGTTTAATCATAGCGTCTTAGGTAATAATGGGTATTTAACATTATACGATTGTCATCATGATCTTTTGTGTGTCAGTAGGAACAATCAGTTCTCGTACATCAACTTTTAAGATGCGAGCAATTTCAATTAGTGTCTCCAAAGAGGGTTGAGAACTATTTGTACACCATTTGGAAACAGTTGCAGGATCCTTGCCTAAGGTTTCTGCTAACCACTTGCTGGTTTTTTTCTTTTCAACCAAAACCACTTTCAATCTGTTTATATCTGCCATATCTCGATGTTTTTCACAAAATCAGTCATTATAACTCAAATTTATGAATATTTTTTAATAACCAATCAATATGTATATAGATTTAATAAAAGTGCCGTAAAATTTGCGTTTTATGCCATCCTTTAGTATCAATACACACATTCTCTAAGTTTTGGACGTTATCGTATATAGCTCCTTGGAAAGTTTTTGTTCAGATTTTGCTTTTGATGGTCTTACAGTTCAGTGTTTAGCTACGAATTTATGTAACAAGAGTAATAAAATAACTTTAGTGCCATAGTTTTTAAGGTTAGGTAATACCAAAATTGTAGTTTGTGAGGATAATAAAAAAGAAACATTCGAATATCTTATGAGAGATTTTTCATTTTGAGAAGCGGTTAAAAATGCTTAGGCTCTGATTGCACTTCATTATGGGCACTAATCTGTTTTTTACGATGATTTTGTAACATTAGTAAATCCATATCTAAATAATATCTGATACAAGCAATGTAGATACTAGTGTTTATTCTAAATATTCTACAAAAAATAGAGGTTGGAATGGCTATAGCGAATTAACTAGGAAGTATTAAGAAAGATATTATTTGACTACAAGATAAGATAGTAATATTGAAGTGGAATCTGGAGAGTCATATGCTCCTAGAAAAGTAAGATATCTGAATGTGAGTATTATTTTATCCTTATATTTGATGTTTTAATTCAGTTTCAAATAAAATGTATAGATATATACAACAAAAGTTATAATCGAGTAGTCCGCCATAAATAAAGACTGTTTATGGCGAGCTACTTTTAGATAAAGAAACGGTAATCGTATGTTACACCATTATA
>OOCJ01001488.1_pt1 | contig 10685 bp, 9 predicted proteins | sample 1671481 | NCBI WGS metagenome assembly OOCJ01 (sample SAMN06348161, study PRJEB24527) | human gut metagenome | biome: human gut; feature: ankylosing spondylitis patient; material: feces | host: Homo sapiens | place: China | collected 2015-10 | reverse complement strand
ATTTTTTCGATGCTGAATCATATACCGATTCATACGTTAATTGCTTATAAAAATGTCCATTATAACTATAATAAAGAACCTGTGTATCATTTTTTACTGCATACTCATCTATCCGCTTTTTGGCATTTTCCGATGAATCACTTACAGTAATTTCTGTAATTTCATCACCTTCTGTCACATAATGATACCCTGTCGCATCACATGACCGCAATGCTCTATACGTCTTACCATTGACTCTATACATTCCATATGCATCTTGATATTTATCTGTGTTGCCTTTCAGTATGGCTTCTGCCTTATTATACAGGTTTACAAATCCATCAATATCCGTACTGCTGCAATCACTCCGTTCTGGAACCGATTCACATAAGCATATCTCAACTGCCGGCCAGACGCTGTTGTTATAATACTTCCGTCATCTTTTCCTCTTACATTGATTACATTTGACGGTTTATCAATTGCAGCGAGTTCTTCCTCTTCAGTCTCTTCTTCGGTCTCTTCTTCTATTTCTTCTTCCGTCTCTGTTTCCATCACTTCGGTATCATCAACAGCCTCCGTATCATTCACGTTTTCTGTCTCTTCTACAGTTTTCTCAGTTTCTGATGCCTCTGATGTTTCTGGAATTTCCGATGCCTCGCTGTTCTCTGTCTGCCCGCTGTCATTTTCTGCAGACTCACTGTCCGTTTCGCTTTCTTTCTCTGTCTGTTCTGTTGCTAAAGCTGCTTCCATCGCATCTTCTTCCTGTATCACAGCCTCTGTTACTGTCTGTACATCTGTCTGCGGCAATCCAGCAGCACCTACTGATGTCCAATCTCCGACCGTCAGCGTAAGCGCCATCGCAAATGCCGCCATACGTTTCCAACCCGTGAGTCTCTTTCTTTTCATAACTTTTTTCCTTCTGATTTATTGCACATTGTCACGCGCATTTTTTATGTTAATGTAACAGTTTATCCCCGTCAATCGTACTTTCGTACTTGAAAGCGCAAAAAAAGCTTACATGCCCTTTTGACATGTAAGCTTTTTTGATCTCACTTTTCCGTTCTTAACACTTTGTAACTTTTACATCTACCGGATGGTCGCCAAGTTCTACACTTAAGCTTAATTTGCCGCCAAGATTTGTCTTCATCTTTCCTGCATCTGCGCCATCGATCGTGATGTCGTACTCTGACTCATCCTCAAGTTCTACTGTGATCTGTGCATCTTCCGGTCCCTCTACCTGAAATGTCAGGCCTGTATCTGTTGCATTCAGATTCATGACAGCCGTTCCCGGAACAGATTCATATACGAACATGCCATTGCGCTCTAACTTGGTGATCTCGGAAAATGTCTTCACCTTGTAGATATCTCCCTGATGTTCGAAATTATCAAGTTTCGCCTTTGCACCTAATGTGTAATCCCCAAAACTGATCGTTCCATCTGCTTCTGAACGAATTAATTCGCTGATCGTTGCCATTTTTTCCTCCTGTGATAAAGTAGTTTTCTCTTTATCGTAAAATTTTGTGCCCTTATTATATAATATCCCCGTCACGATTTCCAGTGCTTTCCCGGATATTTCAGTAAAATTTTATTTTGTTTCGAACACGACTTTTTCTTTGTGGATCGTCACGACCACTTCCATATCTTTTTTCACTTTGCCGGACAGGATTTCTTCTGCCAGTTCATCCTCGATATCGTTCTGGATCTGACGGCGCAGCGGTCTTGCACCATATTTCGGATCATACGCTTTATCGACAATATGCTTTTTGACGCTGTCACGCACGGTAAGGTGGATTCCCATCTGTTTTTCACAGCGATCTGTAAGTTCTTTTAACATCAGTGCAACGATCTGTTTCATATCGTCTTTGTTTAACGCTCTAAATACGATCGTCTCATCAATACGGTTTAAAAATTCCGGTTTAAAAATACGGCGTACTTCTTCCATCACGCTGTTTTTCATGCGGTCATAATTCTGTTTTTCATCATCCGAAACTGCAAATCCAAGTTTTTTCGGCTCAATGATCGCCTGTGCTCCGGCATTTGACGTCATAATAATGATCGTATTTTTGAAATCCACTTTGCGTCCCTGGGAATCCGTGATATGACCGTCGTCTAACACCTGCAGTAAAATATTAAATACATCCGGATGCGCCTTTTCGATCTCATCAAACAGGATCACCGAATACGGATTTCTGCGCACCTTTTCGCTGAGCTGTCCTCCCTCCTCATGGCCTACATATCCTGGCGGTGAACCAATCATCTTTGATACGCTGTGTTTCTCCATATATTCCGACATATCAACACGGATCATAGACTGTTCGCTGCCAAACACTGCCTCCGCAAGTGCCTTTGAGATCTCTGTTTTTCCGACACCGGTCGGGCCTAAGAACAGGAAAGAACCGATCGGGCGCTTCGGATCTTTTAATCCGACACGTCCTCTTCGCACAGCTTTTGCCACTGCACTCACCGCATCCTCCTGACCGATGACACGTTTGTGTAAGGTAGCCTCTAATTTTCTTAAGCGGGCAGCCTCCCCCTCGGCAATCTTTCTTACCGGGATCTTCGTCCATCCGGATACCACATCCGCAATATCGTCTTCTGTCACTTTTAACTTTTTACTGCGGCTGTCTTTCTTTGTCTTTGCCTGTATTTTGGCAAGCTCTTCTTCACACGCTTCTTTTTCGTTCTTCTTCTGCTTTGCACCTTCCACATCACCATCGTGCAGAAATTCTAACATTTCCTCTTCTAACAGGTTGATGCGATGTCTTAATTCAACGACTTCCTCCGGTTTTCCACCCGCGCGCAGACGTACCTTTGCTGCAGCCTCATCCATCAGATCGATTGCTTTATCCGGCAGGAAACGGTCATTGATATAGCGCGCAGACAGGCGTACTGCTGCCGATACCGCATCATCCGTAATCTTTACCTGATGATGTTTTTCATACTGTTCCCGCAGTCCCTCTAAAATCTGCACTGCCTCCTCTTCCGACGGCTCTTCTACCGTAACCGGCTGGAATCTGCGCTCTAGCGCAGCATCTTTTTCAATATATTTGCGGTATTCATCGATTGTCGTTGCACCGATCAGCTGCAGTTCCCCACGCGCAAGTGCAGGTTTTAATATATTGGAAGCATCGATTGCTCCTTCCGCTCCGCCCGCTCCGATGATTGTATGCAGTTCATCGATGAAGAGCAGGATATTGCCGGCTGCCCGTACTTCCTGAAGTACCTTTTTAATGCGCTCCTCAAACTCACCGCGATATTTTGAGCCTGCCACGATTCCGGACATATCCAAAGATACCACCCGCTTTCCCGCAACGGTATCCGGAACCATTCCGGTTGTAATACGCTCCGCAATTCCCTCAACGATCGCAGTCTTTCCAACGCCCGGTTCACCGATCAGACATGGGTTATTCTTTGTCCTTCTGCTTAAGATCTGAATCACACGGCCGATCTCTTCCTGTCTGCCGACTAACGGATCTAATACTCCCTCTGCCGCCAATGCAGTCAGATCTCTGGAGTATTGATTTAATACCGGTGTATCCGATGCTGTTTTTTTCACCGGCTTACCATTCATGAAATCTTCTTTGTACAGGCTCGCATCTTCTCCCATTGCGATCAGGATATCCACATACATTTTCTGGATATTGACCGCTAAGGTATTTAAAAGGCGGGATGCCACACACTCTGTCTCTTTCATCATCGCGATCAGGATATGCTCCGTCCCGATCTCCTCTGCATGAAAACGCGCTGCCTCCCTTGCTGCCCCTTCTAACACCTGCAGTGCCCTCGGCGAATATTCCTTAGCCTCTGCCGTCAGCACCTGTGCATCCGGTGCAATGAGTTCCTCGATCAGCTGCATGACTTTGTCAAGTTCTACTCCATTATCATTTAATACCTGCGCAGCGACGCCCGTTCCTTCTTTTAAAAGTCCGATCAGGATATGCTCCGTTCCGATATAATGATGATGCAGTGATTTCGACATCTTTGAAGCCTGATCGATTGCTTTTTTTGCTTTTGATGTATATCGTATCTGCATAGTTTCTCCATTCTTTTTCTATTTATAAATCATTTAAATCGATGATCTCTAAATCATCTTCTTCCTCTTCTTCTCTCGGAATGTGTTTTTTCTCCGGAGTATGTTTCCGCTCCGGCTTTTCTTTTCTCTCCGGCCTTTGTTTCTCCTCCGGTTTTTCTTTTCTCTCCGTGCGCTGTTTTTCCTCCGGTTTTTCTTTTCTCTCCGGCCTTTGTTTCTCCTCCGGTTTTTCTTTTCTCTCCGGACGCTGTTTTTCTTCCGGTTTTTTTCTTTCTACCGGCAGGAAATCTTCGTCCTCTTCCCAGTCCTCATCGTCAAGATCGTCAGACATGCCACGTCCAAACAATCCCGCACGCACTTTATGGATCTTTGATACGCCGACTTCGTTCTCTGTATCGTTTTCTTCCACATCATCCGGCTCTTCTTCCACTTTTTCTTTTGGTTTTCTGCGGAAAAATCCTTTTCTCTGTGTTTCTTCCTCCTCCCAGTCAGCGTCTTCCGGATCATCTACTTCCAAATCATCTTCTTCCACGCCAGGATTCTCTTCTATATTATCATCTTCTTCCAGATCAGTATCATCTTCTGCTTCCTGATCCTTTCCCTGTTTTTCGGACTTCCAGTCCCAGTCATCCTCTTCCTCATCCCAGTCGTCACTCTTACGTCCTCTCAATAGAAGATTGATAATAATAACGACAAGTACTGCGATCACAAAAGCCATAATTCCCATCATATTTCTGGAAAAAGACTTTTCTTTTGCATATTGTTCAGAGAGATCATTGTATTCCTGCTGGAGATATTCCATATTAGAAACATCTTCCGCTTCTTCTGTTTCAAACTCTGTGTTCTGGTCTGCTGCCTGTCCATCTGTTCCATCCGCCGGCTGGTCTGTTGTCTGACCGTCTGTTCCATCCGCCGGCTGGTCTGTTGTCTGACTGTCTGTTCCGTCTGCCGGCTGGTCTGTTGTCTGACCGTCTGTTCCATCCGCCGGCTGATCCACTGTTCCGTCTGCTGTCTGTCCATCTTCTCTGGTCAGTGTGATCGTATACTGGGCGAGTGCTCCGTTCTGCGCCTTCACGACTACTTTTATCGTATTTGTACCGACCTGCAGATTGTCATTTCCTGTGATCGACTGCACCGTCGCAAATTCATTAACCGGTGTTGCCGTCACTGTAACGCTTGTGACATCATTCGGTACGGTAGCTGTATATTGTACTGTCTTTCCTGTAAAGTCCGGGGATAATGTTCCCGCAGAAAGTGATAACACTTCCAGCGAATTATCTGCGGAAAGTGTTGTCTGTGCAGCAGCCACCTGGATTCCGGCAGCCTTTATGTCTGCCGCAGGTTCTGTCACAAGACATCCCATGCAGAAAAGTGCAGCTATGAATCTTACTTTTCTCTTCATTCGTTTCACACTCCCTCTATTGCCATCATCACTATGGAATTATATGAGATATTCGAAAATGCGTCAACCTCAAACTCCCTCATTGTCAAATTCCGGAATAAAACTCTCCTCCGCCGTCTCCCCCTCCTGGATAAAACCGTTTTCAATCCCTATATCGATTGCAAAATCAACAACCTCATCATATTCCCGGTCTGTGATCTTACGGTTTAATTCCGGATATTTTTTCACGTTAGAGAGCGGTGTAAACTGGTGCATGATACTGATATATATTTGATTCTCATAGGTTTCATGCAGATATTTCAAAACTGCTTTGGAATCTTTCGTGCACCCCGGCAGGATCAGATGGCGCACGATCGTACCACGCTTCATCAGGGAATCCTCCCCGTTTTCAAAAACTGCCGCACCCGTCTGACGCACCATCTCCGCTATCACCGCCTTAGCCACAGCAGGGTAATCCGGCGCATGGGAATATTTTGCACTCAAAGCGGTATCAAAATACTTAAAATCCGGAAGATAGATATCCACAATTCCTTCTAAAGAACGGATCGTATCCACATTTTCATAGCTGCTGGTGTTATAAACGATGGGAATCTTTAAATTCTGATTTCTTGCAAGCTCTACCGCTTTTATGATCTGTGGTACAAACTGCCCCGGTGTCACAAGGTTGATATTATTTGCACCCTTTTCCTGGAGTTCCAGAAAAATTTTGCCAAGCCGCTCCGTACTTATCACCTTACCAGCTGTGCCATTTGCAATATTTTCATTCTGGCAGAACACACAGTGCAGTGCACAGCCGGAAAAAAAGACCGCACCGGAACCCATCTCCCCGGAAATGCAGGGTTCTTCCCAGAAGTGCAGTGCCGCACGCGCCACCTTAATCTCTGTGGTCTGTCCGCAGATGCCGCGCTCACCGGATTTTCGGTCCACAGCGCACATTCTAGGACACAATGTACATATTTTCATGGTATACCATCACTCTTTCTATTTAATTTAATGATTGCGCAACCGTGCCTTTTTTTGTATGATAGACATTGCAAAAAGAAGATCAAACACAAAGGAGTTTTCTTATGAGTCCAAAAAACTGTATGGTAGCACAGTCAGGCGGCCCTACTGTTGCGATCAATGCCAGCCTTGCCGGTGTGATCGACGGTGTAATGCGTTCTGACATGTATGACACGGTTTATGGTTCCTTAAACGGAATCACAGGTATTTTAAACAACGATCTGACGAATCTTTCTGAATTAATGCAGCAGAATCCGGAATATCTCGACCGCTTAAAGGTCACTCCGGCAATGTATCTTGGCTCCTGCCGTTACAAACTGCCAAATTATTTAGATGATGATTCTTCCTATGTATTCATTTTCAAACAGTTTGAAACTTACCATATTGATGCTTTCTTTTATATCGGCGGCAACGATTCCATGGACACCGTCTTAAAGCTCTCCGAATATGGCAAAAAAATCGGCAGTCCTGTGCGTATTGTCGGTATTCCAAAGACCATCGACAATGATCTCTGTGAGACAGACCATACACCAGGATTCGGTTCTGCCGCAAAATATATCGCATCTTCTCTTTTAGAAATCGCACATGACACATTTATCTATGCAGTCAAAAGTGTGACGATCGTGGAAATCATGGGACGTGATGCCGGATGGCTGACCGCTGCTTCTGCACTGGCAAGAAACGGTTATAATACAGCACCACATCTGATCTATCTCCCGGAGGTTCCATTTGACAAAGAGGACTTTTTACTGGATGTAAAGCGTATGCTTTTCGAGCGCAATAACGTGATCGTTGCCGTATCCGAAGGTATCCGCGATGCTTCCGGCAACTATATCAGTGCTTCCGAAAGTTCTGTTGACACCTTTGGTCACAGCCAGTTAAGCGGAGCCGGAAAAACACTTGAATTTTTAGTCAAAGAAAAACTAGGCGTTAAAGTCCGTTCCGTGGAAGTCAACGTATTACAGCGCTGCGCTGCACACCTTGCTTCAAAGACTGATCTTGATGAGGCTTTTACTCTCGGTCAGAAAGCGGTTGCTCTCTCCGAGGAAGGTGTTACCGCTTCCATGGTAACAATGCGCCGTATCTCCGATGCTCCGTACGAAATCGCCTATGAGCATGCCGAGATCCGCCACATTGCAAATGAGGCAAAATCAATTCCGAGAGAATGGATCAACGATGCAGGCAATGATGTCACACAGCCACTGATCGATTACCTTTCACCTCTCATACTCGGTGAAGTTCCGGTAAAATACGAAAACGGTATCCCTGTCTATATGGATGTCAGTCATTTAGCAAAACATCAATAAATTTACCGATCTCAACCCACGCTCTTTTAGATTCCGGCAGCATTTTTGCTGCCATCTGAAAGATGTGGAACATTCCTTCATAAATACTGATTCTTACTTTTACTCCCTGTTCTCTGGCTTTTGCAGCCACATCCACAGAATCCGAGAGCAGCATCTCATAGGAACCGACCTGTATCAGCATCGGCGGAAATCCCCTGAAATCCCCAATATAATCTTTATTATAAATAAGGCTGTCCCTTGTTTTTCCAAATAACGGGTCGCGCTCAAAGTTTGTCTCGTAAGATTCCCCGCTCGCCGCAAGGTCTGTCCACGGTGACATGGCTACGATCCCACACGGAAGCTGCTTTCCGTGATCTTTCAGATAATGGCATAATGCCATCACAAGACCGCCTCCTGCGGAATCTCCTGCGATGATGATCTGCTCGGAAAACCACCCCTGTTCCAACAGATAACAGTATGCGGCATAGGCATCTTCTAAAGCCGCCGGATACGGATGTTCCGGTGCCACACGGTAATCGGGTGTCAGAACACTCATTCCATGGCTGACTTCACAGTAAAGTCCGGCAAACATACGGTATGCATTCCGCATCGCTCCGACATATCCGCCTCCGTGAAGCTGTAAGATTACTTTTTCCGTATTCGGATTTTCTTTTGCCTGTAAATACTCCATGGAGAAATTATCCATCTCGATCACATCTAATGAAAAACAGTCCGGACATTTCCACGGCGGCTCCGAATCCCCGATTTTTTTCCTCAGTTCTCCATTTTTTATCTTTTTCCCAATCAGGTGATCATTTGTCACATGGGCGATCAGGTCCCTCATGACTCTTCCCCTGATACTCGCTTCGCTCTCTCTCATCCGATTGCTCCTGTTCTTTTTATTCTAAATATAACTCAGCGGACATGAAATCTTCGTTTCAGTTCCACCCTTGCCCTGCGGTCTCCGATGATCAGTGTTCCAAGAAACAGAAACAGGGAAAACGCAAATGCGATCAGTGCAAAAAGCTGTGCCGTCACGATACCGGTAAAAATCAGTATTACCGGAACAATGCTGCATAAAATCATAAAAATCTGCCACATCATATAGCTCTGCCAGTTTCTGCGGTTTACGATCATACAGATGATAATACCAACATCGACTAAAATGATCGCCGACGGCAATGCATAATTGACAGACCATCCGCGGTAGCCGACCAGAAAATCGATTGCGATCACGATCAGTATCGCCATCAGCGTGAGTACCGTGATTTTGGCGCGGTAACCTGTCTTTCCAAGAATTGCAAAACGGATCAGCATATATCCGTAAAAGAATCCAAGCCCCGTGATCGCACTCCATGCAATCTGTGACTCGGTGACCACATTGATATAAATGAGCAGCACCTCAACCAAAAGTGCACAAAACAGATAGATTTTACTGATCATTGTCATTTTCCGGGTGTGCACTCTCACATCCGGGTACATATTCTCCACTTCACCTGTGTATTCTAACACGGATCCGCAGAGTGGACAGCGCTCTGTTTCATCTGATATCTCCACATTACAATTTCTGCATTTACTCATAATTTACTCCATTACTCTTTATTTCTACCGCAATCCCGTCCGAGGCTATTTTCCGGAAAAATCCACGCTGCACAGACGCATCGACAAGATCATAACTGAAACTGAATACAAGTGTATCCCCGTAAGAGCAGATCGTTCCTTTCAGATGCTGCCCCTTTGACATGGCAAGAAATGCATGAAACATTTCCACATAAGGGCGGTACTCTTCTGTCACGGAAATATTGCCGATATTTGTGATCGTCGCAGTATTGGCAAGTGCAGAAGTTGTATATACATACTTCATTGCAAGGTTTTTCAGGAAAAGCGGCACAACTCTTGCAATCAGCAGTTTTTCATTGGAAACGTTATAGGAAAACAGCTTTTCAAGATTTTCCCGGTTGATCTGGCTTCGCAGGCTTTCCTTCACGATTGCAGCCACCTCTGCAAACGTATAGGTCTCTTTGGTCGGATGAAATTCTGCGGACACCATGACAAAAAAGTTTTTCGTGGTAATAGAATTAAAATACGGCCGCAGATTAACCGGCACCGCAACACGGATCGGACACTTTGACGGCATGCCGTGCAGACATTCTGTATAAACGCTCCAGATGTACACACTTACCAGATATTCGTTGATACTGATTTCCATCGCATGACAGACCCGTTTCAACTCCGGTATTTTCATATAACCGTGCATCACGCCGAACTCGCCCGGTCTTAACTTTTCTCCACGGATCAGATATGCCTTTTTTGTCTGGTATCCTTTTGCGGAACTTTTTTTGTAATTTTTTAAGAAACTGTCTTCCCGGTTCAAAGACGTATCAACACTTAATGAATCTCCCAGCTTTTCCTGCAGGTCTTTATGTGCCAGACGCAGATACTGGTAAGTCAGCTCTTTTAAGAAATTGATTCCTCCCATTCCATCCGTCAAAACATGGAATACTTCCAGATTGATCCTGCATTTATAATAGGTCACACGGAACATATAACTGCGGTTTTTATTCTGCTGGATATATCTACATGGAAAATTGTTCTCCATGCGAACCTTTGGCGCCGCTTTTCCGTTTTCCTCAAAATAATACCAGAACACCCCCTGCCGCAGTCTTAAGTTAAACCCGTCAAACTTCGGAAGCACCATATCAAGTGCCCTCTGCAGTAATTCCGGATTGATCTCCTCTTTCAGTGTAACACTGATCCTGTACACATTGCTCATGCTCTCCCCGGCAATGACCGGAAAAAGGTGTGCTGTATTATCAAGTCTGTCCCAACGGATATCACGGTTTGTCGGAACTCCTTTATTCTGTTTTTTCATATATTCCTCGTTTCTGCATATTTTACAGGCAGGCTGGGTTTCTGTTTTTTCTTCTCTCCCCCCGCTCATAAAATACACAATCTATTGTATGCAATTATAAAATAACCTGACATA
>OOCJ01001454.1_pt1 | contig 10915 bp, 7 predicted proteins | sample 1671481 | NCBI WGS metagenome assembly OOCJ01 (sample SAMN06348161, study PRJEB24527) | human gut metagenome | biome: human gut; feature: ankylosing spondylitis patient; material: feces | host: Homo sapiens | place: China | collected 2015-10 | reverse complement strand
AACATTGCCTGCAGCTTCTTTGATCGCAACAATATTCTCAAAATCAGCAGCCAGACGTGCTACTATTGCCGGAGAGATATTGGAAGCTGTACGTCCCGGAACATTATAAACAATGATAGGCAATCCTGTACTTTGCGCTACAGCTGCAAAATGCTGGTAAAACCCTTCCTGTGTCGGCTTGTTGTAATACGGACCAACTATCAAAGCGCCATCGACACCCATTGCCTCGGCCATTTTCGTCATTTTGACAGAATCAGCAGTGTTATTAGAACCTGTACCAGCAATAACAGGCACGCGTTTATTGATACGATTAACAACTACGCGGAACAATTCCAGTTTTTCCTCCGCACTCATAGTAGCAGCCTCGCCGGTAGAGCCTGCTACGACCAAGCCGTCAGAGCCATTATTGATAAGCCATTCAGCCAGATCAGCCGCCTTTTCATAATTGACGCTGCCATCAGCATTAAAAGGAGTGACCATAGCGGTCAAAAGTCTGCCAAAATAAGGATTTTTCATTACTTACACCTCGCTTATAATTTAAACGCTTTATGAAGCGCCTTCACAGCATCGATCAGATGTTCCTGTTTGATTATCGCGGAGATAGTCGTATCAGAATCCACAGTCTGCAGGATGCTTATTTTGCAGCCGGTAAGCGCTGCAACAAAATTAGCCATAACACCGGGTACGCCGCGCATCGCCGAACCGACAACCGAAACCTTGGCACAATCCTCGGTTAAAGTATATTCAAAATCTGTACCATTTAAAACTTTATTTGTATGTTCCACATCATCGGCAAAAACCGCAAACATAGCATTGCTCTCGGATAAATTCAAACAGCCGACGCTGATACCGGCATCAGCCAGATCCTCAAACAGCTTGCGGCCGCTGGCGATATCCTCAGGATTGAGCGCAACCCGGAACTGAGCCAGATCGGTCAGATGAGTTACACCGCTGGCCAGCCTGCGCTCATTGATAGAAGTATCCTCTTCCGTTTCTGCACAATCATTTGTAATGAGTGTGCCGGGAGCATCGCTGAACGTAGATTTTACGATCAGCGGTATATTTTTCTTCATTGCGATCTCTACTGCGCGCGGATGGATAACCTTTGCGCCCTGATGCGCCATTTGACAAACTTCGCCGTAGGAGATCTGCTTCAATATCGAAGCCTCTTTTACCAAATGCGGATCCGCTGTCATAATGCCTTCGACATCAGTATAAATCTCGACACATTCAGCATGCAAAGCGGCGCCTATTGCAGCAGCCGTAGTATCACTGCCGCCGCGGCCCAAAGTAGTAAACTTGCCGTTATTTTCCGTCATGCCCTGAAACCCGCAGACAATAGGAATAACGCCTGATTCCAATAAATGATGCAAATTGCTGACATTGATATTTTTGATCCGTGCCGCACCAAACTGAGAATCCGTAATAATCCCGGCCTGACCGCCCGTAAGCGCCATAGCATTGATCCCGAATTTCTGCAGCGTCGCTGCCATAACGCAGGCTGCCATGATCTCGCCGCAGCACATCATCATATCCAGTTCGCGCACGTTGACTGAAAGATTCGTTTCCTTCAGTACCTTGATCAGGGTATCGGTAGCGTAAGGTTCTCCTTTGCGTCCCATCGCAGAAACAACTACAACCGGAGCAAAACCGCTGCGTACGGCTTTCTGCACCTTATCCTTAACAGCGATGCGCGCTTCCTGTAAAGCAACGGAAGTACCGCCGAACTTTTGCACTAAAATTTTCATGAACTGTGTCGCTCTCCTATCTTAGATCCAGCCGTTTTTGATCATCGTTTCGGCGATCTGTAAAGTATTCAGCGCAGCGCCTTTACGGATCTGATCGCCGACGACCCACATATTATAAGACTTCTCACATGATTCGTCCCTGCGCAGACGTCCTACATAAACATCGTCTTTTTCGGAAGTATATAACGGCATCGGATATTCCTGCTTAGAAGGATCATCCTGAACAGTAACTCCCGGGAATTTTGCCAGCGCTTCGCGCATAGCCCCCAGATCGACTTCTTTTTCCAGCTCGATATTTACAGACTCGGAATGACTGCGGTAAACAGGTACGCGGATCGTAGTAGCAGTGATCCGCATTTCATAATCCTCCATAATTTTTTTCGTTTCATTGACCATCTTCATTTCTTCCTTAGTATAAAGATTATCGCAGAAAACATCTATTTGAGGAATCAGATTAAAAGCAATAGGATAATGCTTCTCAGCGCTGGCGGAAGGAAGGATATTCGCAGTCATTTCCCTGCCCTCACTATGATCCCGCACCTGAGCGTCAAGCTCGTCGATACCTTCTTTGCCGGCACCGGAAACAGCCTGATAAGTAGACACGATGACACGCTTTATTTTTGCCAGGTCATAAATAGGTTTTAAAGCCATAACCATAATAATAGTAGAACAGTTTGGGTTGGCGATAATACCTTTATGCTTCAAAATAGCCTGCGGATTGACCTCCGGCACTACCAACGGTACCTCAGGGTCCATACGAAAAGCACTGGAATTATCAATGACCACCGCGCCGGCTTTCACCGCATGCGGAGCGAAATCTTTAGAAATGGAACCGCCTGCAAACAAAGCGATATCCATACCTTTAAAGGAATCGAAAGTAGCTTCTTCAACAGTGTAGGTTTTACCCATAAAAGCTATTTCTTTACCGGCGCTGCGTTTAGAAGCCAGCAGGCGTAATTCGGAAAACGGAAAGTTCCTTTCCTCGATAAGTTTCAAAAACTCGGCTCCTACCGCTCCGGTAGCGCCTAAAATAGCCACATTATATTTTTTCATCTGCTTCCCCTCCATAAATTTTATTATAACAGCTTATCCAAGCCATAAGTCAAACCAACTTTATCCATCATCTTGCGGCAGCCAAGCATCACACCGGGCATATAACATTCACGGTTGACCGGTTCGTTGCTGATGCGGAGAGTTTCGCCCTGACTTCCGAAAATGACCTCCTGAGAAGCAACATATCCGGGTAAACGCACGCTGTGGATCTTCATACCTTTATAATCAGCGCCGCGGGCACCTGCCAGCAACTCTTTTTCTTCCGGATGTCCCTGGTGCATTTCCTGACGCACCTCGGCGATTTGCTGGGCTGTAATAACCGCAGTCCCTGAAGGAGCGTCAAGCTTTTTATCATGGTGACGTTCAATGATCTCAACATTAGGAAAATATTTTGCTGCCTCGCAGGCCAGCTTGATCATCAATATTGCCCCCAAAGCAAAATTAGGAGCGATCAGAATACCTGTATTATTAGCTTTAGCCAACTCATCCAGCTCTGCCAGATCAGCCTCGCTGAAGCCTGTTGTACCAACAACCGCACGAACTCCTGCCGACAGCACTGTGCGCAGTGATGCCATTACTACATCAGGACGGGTAAAATCAACAACTACATCAGGCTTTACTACCATCAGTTTGGCTTTAAGATCAGTAGCTACTGCCATCTGATTACCGTTTTTAACCGGAATCATTTTATCGGCGCCGAAAGCATCGACTGCGGCAACAAGCTCCATATCCTCCTGTTCAAGAACAGTTTTCACGACCTCGCTGCCCATACGTCCCAAAGCGCCATTAACTAAAACCTTAATCATTAATTTCACACTCCTTATAAAAATCAAAAACCGTTGAGAGCAATACTCAACGGTCAACAGCATTGTTACATACAAATATAATCTGCATAGTTGAGATAGCCCTCCGCCTGTAAGGCGACAGTCCGGCGGTTTTTTACCGACGGCCCAGCATAACCGCATGGCTGCCGTTATACTTCGGCGGTTACCCTTTCCTTCGTTTCAGCGATCCCTCTCCGCGAAGTACTCTTGCTTTCCGCTCCTCTATCTAATAATATTCTGTTGGATTTATTATATCTCTGCGCTATACACTTGTCAAACAAAAACGTTAAATTTCTTTAAAATATAACATTTTTTACTTTTTTTGTAACTAAAGGCGATTTAAGGCCTCTATCACGATTTAAAATCCGGGAAACAAATTTTTTCCCAAACTCCTCAAAGCTCCTCCAATCTCCTTCAATCTCCTCAATATTCCTCATTTGCTTTAATATTACCGCTAAGGTAGGATATAGATACAGGAACTTGCGCAAGTTTCGGAAAGGGTGTCCCAAATGTACAGCAAAATAAATGTAAAACAAAGTTTCTCGGACTTCATCTTATATATTTTCCCGTCCGTAGTTACAATGGTTCTGGTATCGTTCTATTCAGCGATCGACAGCTGGTTCCTGGCACAATACGTATCAACTAACGCCATGGCCGCTATCAATATCGTCCTGCCTTACTCAAACCTTATCTGGGGTCTGGCCGTCATGTTTACCTGCGGCTCCTGTGCCCTGGTCGGCATTAAGCTGGGCGAAGGCAAACGCAGTTTAGCCAATACCTACTTCACCTCAATGTTCTGGTTTCTGACGGGATTTACGGCAATTTTTGCAATCGTCGCTTACTTTAATATGGACCGTATTATTTATTCTCTGGGTTCTACAGCGCTGCTGTTTGAAGATTGTAAAACTTACCTTAAATATATGATTTTAGGTACGCCGATCCTGGCGGTCAAGCTGTTCCTCGAATATTATATCCGTCTGGACGGCAGACCTGCCTATTCTCTGGTAATGTCCTTAACAGGATTTATCCTCAACATCGTCTTAGACTATTATACTATCGTTGTTTTAGGCTGGGGAGTTTTCGGCGCCTCGATTTCTACGATCACCTCGATCGCCATCTCCACGCTGATGGGTCTGGTTTATTTCAAACTCTACGAAACAAACCTGAAATTTACCAAATTCCACTGGAACAAATGGTACTTTATCAAGTCCAGCTTCAACGGCGCCGGCGAAATGCTCACCGAGCTTTCCTCGGGTATCGTAACGATTTTCTTTAATATCGCTATTATCAAATTTGCCGGCGAGGATGGCGTTGCGGCTATGGCCGTCAACATCAACATCTTCTACTTCCTCATCAGCATCTATCTTGGTATAGCAACAGGCGCACAGCCGGTTATCAGTTATGCCTACGGCGCGCAAAACAAAAAACGCCTGGGCGAGATCATCGATCACTGTAAAAAAGCCATTCTTTTTGGCTCCCTGGCGGTCTTCACCTTAGCCCGTTTTTACGGCGCCAACATCATCTCCTGGTACATCGGCGATAACCAGCAGGTCATTGATTTAGCAGTACACGGTTTCAGGATGTTCTCCTACTGCTTTATCTTCCTGGGCTTCAATATCTTTATCGCCGGCTTCTATACCGCTATAGGTAACGGACTGATCGCAGGCATCATCTCGCTGCTGCGTTCGCTGATATTCGTACTGGCAGCCTTATTTACCCTGCCTTCACTGATAGGCATCAACGGCATCTGGCTCTCTGTACCTTTCGCAGAACTGGCAACAATGGCGATTTCGATAGTCTTTTATCTGATGTTCGTCAACAGCTACTTCAAAAAGCTGGTGTAATAAGCAATAAAACTCAATCGTCCGCAAAACTCTGCCCTCATCGGCAGAGTTTTTTTGTTTTTCTGTATGCTGTTAAAGTTTTATATAGCCTTTTTATTTTGTAAATCTGCTAGAACGTGAATCTCAACCCGGCGTTAAACTGCCAGTCGGTACGAACCGTACTATTTAAAGTTTTCAGCGCATCAAAATACAAATTGCTGTTTTTGGTAATGCCCAAATTTGCGCCCAACCCGATTTCATACCAGCTCCCAGTCAGGTCGCCTGTCTGCATAGCCAAACTTTTAATGCCATAATATCCTGTTGAATCGCCGTTGCCGCCGAAGTCGTGCAGCAGTGATGCTTTGACATAGGCATTGCTCGGGCGCCCGCCAATGCTAAACTCTTTACCACCCAAGAAGCCTAAACGTACAATAGCGCTGTTAACTCCATCCTGCCGGATGCTGACACCATTAGACGTTGTATAATCAACTCTACTAATATGGCCCAGGCTAAGTTCGGCCTGCGGTTCTACGAACCAGCCTGCGTTCAGGTCCTGTCTGTAGCCGTATTCGGCGCTGATACCGTAAGCCCAGGTATCATAATCGGCTTTGGCGGCATTGCCGCTTAAATCGACCAGTTTAAAGTCATTAGTCAGCTTGCTGCCGCGGGCGATAACATCCAGATAATGTCCCTTGCTGCCCAGCCAGCTGCCATACAGGCCCACTCCTGTGCTGCTCAGATCACCGCTGCCTACCGTATAGCCGGCGTTGCTGTCGATGCGGTTGACGGCGATACCTGTATAAAGCTTACCGCCTTTGTAGTCCTGCACTTTGTCTATACCGCCCTGAAAGCCTGTGTAATCCTGACTGAAACTACTGTCATAATTACTGTCAGCACTCAGCTCACCGCGATAGTAGCGGGCCCAGACGCCGCCTTTTCCCGCTTCGGTACCACTGCGCAGCTCACCCATACGTTTCATAACGTTGTTGCCTTCGATCCGCCAAACATTGCGCAATGCCAAACTCGCGTCATTACTGATAATCATCGTATCAGACGGTCCAATATCTTTGTTCAAATCGATTTTACTTATCCGAACCTCTGTATCATCAACTACTACAGTCGGTGTTGCCGAAAAACGAGAAAGCGGGTCATCCATTATACTTTCCTTCCCAACGAAATTACCCAGTGTCTGACCGTTCAGGTCAGCAACACTCAAAACTACAACATTACTGCCGCTGATACTATCAGCACTGCTGCCGTCAAAAGCTTTGTCATAACCAACAGTAATGTATTGTTCTTCCATACTGCTGCCAGATGCCAGCTTAGCAAAATTAAATCTGTCCGATTTGTTATTTGCCAGGTCTGTCGTTACCCTAAATTCATTACTGCCTGACAGCTGCAGGGTGCCGCCGGTAACCTTCCTGTCGGCACTGGTACCGCTGAAGCCAAGGGTAGCATTGTTCAAAGATGTCAGTACATTATTATCCGGTGTTGAAGCTCCGTCACTGGTATTCAGCTCGGCATTACTGCCAAATAGAACTGTACCTTTATCGGCATAAACTGCGTAGGCTTCGTTAGTCACACTACCAGCGGCAGCTTTAGCACCGATCTTGATAGTGTCGCCGCTTTTCGCACTCAAATCGATTACCGCCCCCTGATTGGCATACACACCATAAGCTTTCGCTTCTTTTCCAGCGGCTCCGTCACTGCCTGATGTAGCGACACCACTATCATAACCATCATTAGAACTAGTAGCTCCTGCACCGCCAGCACCAGCAACAGCTTCTGCACTAATCTTATCTGCAACGATCACAGTACGGCTGCTGCCACTGCCAAAAACACCGTAAGCATTGGCACTGCCGCCATCACCGCCGTCACCGCCTGTACCTGCAGCAACGTAAGAGGAACCATCTGATTTATCTACGCCACCGCCTGCGCCGCCAGTGCCGCCGTTAGCACTGATCGTAATTTTAGCCACTGTTACGCCGGCACTGCCGCCGCTGTTACTGACGCCATAGGCAGCAGCAGCCCCGCCTTTACCGCCCTTGCCGCCGGTTACTCCAGCCCCGGTAGCATTTACAAAACCACTGCGAGGTTTTTGGCTGGTACCACCGGTAGCCTGCACTGTAATTTCAGCCACTGTCAAATTTTCTGCTAATCCGCCTAAAACATTGATACCGTAAGCGGCCGCAGCTCCACTGTCTGCGCCAGCGCCGCTGATCGTACTATAGGTGCTCAATCCCGCGCCGCCAGCACCACCGGTAGCAGTTATTTCCAGCTTCTGTACATCTGCCGTCAGGCTGCCGTCCGTATTTTGTAAGCCGATAGCTGTCGCCTCGCCGCCTTTGCCTGCAGCAGACTGCACCGCTCCTGTCGCTGTCAGTAAACCTTCACTTTCCAGTTCTAGCCAGTTTAACTTGCCACCGTTACCGGCAGTAGCTTTAATGTCAATTGCCTCCGCAACATTCAGCTGTACTGCTCCGCCTGTACTGCTGATACCGGCTGCATAAACAGCTCCGCCGGCACCGCCGTTGCCACTGATCCTGTTTACAACATCGCTGCTGTCATTACCATTCTTATTCGTAAGTTCAATTTTTATTGTTTTTATGTTACCGTCGGTCTGTCCACCTTCGGCATTGACGCCAAATGCAGTGATCTTTCCGGTATTGCCGGTCTTGCCGGCTGCAGCCGCTGAATTACCGGTACCAGCACCTATACCACCGACGCCGCCATTTATATAGTTACCACTGTATGTTACGTTATCGATGGTTATGTTTTGCAAATCTAAATGAGCTATCCCGCCGTTTACATCAACGCCGTAAGCATAGGCATTGCCACCGTTGCCTCCGTCAACACCTTTACCAGTATTGACCTCTGTCCTTGTGCCGCTGCCATCTGCACCGAGAACCTTATCAAACACTATATCTCCGGTCAGCTTTGCGCTTACCTCGCCGCCATTGACCTGGATACCATAAGCTGCTGCATCACCGCCATCAGACAATTTAGTTCTTTCTGTCGCGATTACATCAACATTTAAATTATAAACTTCACTATCAGCGATAACCTTGATCTTACCGGCAGTAAAATCAACAGTACCGCTGTCCACCTTAAGGCCTACTGCCATCGCTTCGCTATGTTTGTCTCCAGCTATATCCGTTCTACCACCTATTCCCGGAGTATGATAAGTCATTCCAGCTTTTACAGTGATATCAGCCGCTGTAATAGTAAGATCATGCTTAAGCTCGAGCCCGTAAGCCGCTGCCGCGCCGCTAACGCCGGACGTTCCCTGGTAAGCGCTGCCATTCGCTCCTGCGTAAGCACTTACTGCTATATCTCCTGTTGTGACGCTGCTCAGAGTTCCGTCTATCGTTACTTTAGCGATAGCGTCGCCGCCTTTAGCCCCCTGCTTTACTGTTGGGTCGTCGGCATTATCCTCACCACCCTTGCCGCCAGTCGCTTTAATTGAGATGAGCTGACCGGAAAGATCGCTCGTTTTGATCACTCCGGTATAACTTAGATCTTCACCATCAGTAATGCCTCCGCTGGCACTAAAATCATTGCCGGGAGTTCCGCTTTTCGTAAACTCACCGCCGTGCTTAATTTCTTCATTTTCTAGTAATATTTTTTCTGCGGCATACACCTCATTGACGACTATATTGATGCCGCTGGAATAGACGATCGACATCGCCATCAGGGTATGGGCTATTTTCTTGGCTAAACCTGCTTTACGAGACATTTGCATACTTCCTTCCCAAATTCATCATTCATATTTGTCTTTCAAAAAATATTTTAATAAGGCTTCGTAATACGACGCCGATTCGGCATATTTACCCTGCTTATACAGCAGCCGCGCTGTCATCATCACCGTCTGAACACTTTTGCCGTCAACAGGCCGCAGATCGCTCCACAGTGATTTTTTAACGTACTCCCAGTACAATTCTTTGGCGCCACTGTCCATATAATAGATATGCCACGGCTTGATATAATCGATATAATGCACCAGCACTACATCCAGTTCCTCGTTCAGTGTCGTGTTGTTGATGACAATACCGTTATAAATTTTCGGCAGTTCGGTAAACCAGCCATCGATAACGCCGTTGAGTGCGTCCTGGTCGCCCCAGAGTATTTTGGTGTTGCCTACCTGTTCCAGCCATCGGAACAGCTTCTGCGTCAGCTTTTGCTGCCGCCACTTTACCAAATCCATTAAAAGCACGCCGGAATTGAAATAACGGCCGTTCTTCAAACCGATACGCCCGCAGCTGCGATCCTCACCCCAGTCACGTACAGCTCCTAAAACTCTGCCCTGCAGATCGGTATGCCACAACGGCAGGATGTCGTCTTTGCAGATGATGTCGGCATCCAGATAGATAAGCCGCTTAACTGATTTTGGCAGCAGATCGACAAACAGATAGCGGTAATACATGGCCTGCGTGATATGACCCGGCGGTACGATAAATGTCATCCCCTCGGTGCTGGTGATCTGGTAGAAGTGCAGTGTCAGGTTACGGTATAACTGCTCCGTCTTTTTTAATCTGTCCATATCCTCCGGCAATAATTCGTCATAGACGATATGGATATTTAAATCATGTTGAATGTTGTTATGCACCAGTGAGGTAATGGTGATCCCGGCGAATCTGCCGAAGTTTTTGTCGATCCCAAAACCGATATGTATTTGTTCTGCCACTTTGCGCCTCCTTTCTTTCCCAGTTCAGTCTTTTTCGGTCTTTACTGCTTTTTGTTCTGCCGCGTTGCCCCCTTAGAAAAACTTGTTTATATCCTCGCAGTTATTACTGCGGAGCTGGTATTGAGAGTTTTTATCCAAACTGCAAAAAGTACAGCCGCTGCTTTCAGCGGCCCTTACTCAGCTGCAGCAGCTTCAGCAGCAGGCGCACTTCCTCCAGCGAGTACTGCTCCTGTTCGTCAGTTTCTGCGGCGGCAGTTTCAGGAAAACGCTTGCTTTTTGCACCCGCCGCCTGTTCGTCAGCCTCGGCATCATGTGCCTGTGCCCACTCGGCCGCCGCTTTTCTGTCCAGCAGTGTTTCCAGCGTGCAGTCCAAAACATTGGCGCTGCGCACCAGCAGCTTTAGGCTGACCTGCACATTGTTATGCTCGATATTGCTCAGATGGGTCTGACTGATGCCGATACGTTCGGCAAACTGCTGCTGGTTGAACTGACAGGCACCGCGCAGCAGGCGGATATTACTGCCGATACGCGGCAGGCAGCTTTCATCGTACATACTTCACCTCAGTTTTCGAGAATATTAGTATTTTAATTTAAAATATCGAAACCAAAGCATCACTTTTTTGTTTTATATCAAAAACATTTGTTATAGTAATAACCGTAATCATTATAGCACGTTTGTACCCCCCCGCAAGACACTTACTTTGAGCCTGTGTAAAACGTCTGCGAGTCTTGCCCGGCGCATTACGCCAGCGGCTTTAAAACTGTTGACGTCTGCGCGTTTTT
>OOCJ01001445.1_pt1 | contig 11011 bp, 7 predicted proteins | sample 1671481 | NCBI WGS metagenome assembly OOCJ01 (sample SAMN06348161, study PRJEB24527) | human gut metagenome | biome: human gut; feature: ankylosing spondylitis patient; material: feces | host: Homo sapiens | place: China | collected 2015-10 | reverse complement strand
GATCTTGGTGTTCCCGGATTCCGATATGTTCGGCGTGGACCTTGTCATTCCGGATTTCACCTATGTATTGGAAAATAAGGACCGCATCAAGGGCCTGTTCATTACCCATGGCCACGAAGACCATATCGGCAGCCTGCCGTATCTGCTCAAAAAGTTCAATGTGCCCATTTACACTGCACGTTTGACCATTGGCCTGATCAAAAACAAGCTGGAGGAGCACGGTCTTGCCTCCAGTGCAGAGTTCCATGAGATCCGTCCCCGCCAGAAAGTGCGCCTTGGCTGCTTTACGGTGGAGCCCATCCATGTCAACCACTCCATCCCGGATTCTCTGGCGTTTGCCATTGACTGCCCGGCAGGCATCGTGCTGCATACCGGCGACTTCAAGATCGACTACACGCCGCTTTCCGGCGATGCCGTTACCGACCTTTCCACCATTGCGGAGTATGGCCGCCGCGGCGTGCTGGCTTTGCTGGCGGATTCTACCAACGCGGAGCGCCCCGGCTTTACGGCAACCGAGCAGACTGTGGCTGAAGGGGTGCGCAGCCTGTTTGCCCGCGCCAAAAACCGCCGCATTATCGTGGCAACCTTTGCTTCCAACATCTACCGCATCCAGCAGATCATTGACCTGGCCATTGAGTATGGCCGCAAGGTGGCCGTCAATGGCCGCAGCATGGTTTCCAACACCGAAATGGCGCGGGAGCTGGGGTATCTGCATGCGCCGGATAATGTGCTGATCGATATCGAGGAGATCAACAAATACCCGCCGGAAAAGGTTGTCCTTATCACCACCGGCAGCCAGGGCGAACCGCTGTCCGCTCTGTCCCGTATGGCGCAGGCCAGCCACCGTACCGTCAAGGTCGGCCCCACTGACTTTATCATTATCTCGGCCCGCCCCATCCCCGGCAACGAAAAGACCGTGACCAAGGTGGTCAACGGCCTTCTGGCCCTGGGCGCAGAGGTCATTTACGAAAACATGTACGATACCCATGTTTCCGGCCACGCCTGTCAGGAAGAGCAGAAGCTGATGCTGACCCTTGCCCACCCGCAGTATTTCCTGCCGGTTCACGGCGAGTTCAAGCAGCTCAAGCGCCACGCCGAAACGGCGGAGCACCTGGGCTATATCCCCAAGCAGAATATTTATATTGCTGAAAATGGCCAGAACATCCGCCTTTCCCGCGATGGCATGGCAGTGGAGGGCACTGTGCCCGCCGGTGCCGTGATGGTGGATGGCTATGGCGTGGGCGATGTGGGCAATGTGGTCCTGCGTGACCGCCACCACCTGTCGGAGGACGGTATCATCATCGTTACCGCAGCCGTGGATGGCAGCACCGGCCAGCTGCTTTCCGGCCCGGACCTGGTTTCCCGCGGCTTTGTCTATGTGCGGGAAAGCGAGGAGCTGATGGACGGTGCCCGCGTGCAGGTTGAAATGGCCCTTGACCGCAGTATGGCGGATAACATGCACGACTGGGCCAGCGTGAAATCCCGCGTGCGGGAGGCGCTTTCCAGCTATATCTACCGCAAAACCAAGCGCAGCCCCATGATTCTGCCCATTCTGATGGAAGTTTGATCCAAACCATATCTGACCGTGACCGCCTGCCCCACATTGCAGGCACCGAGGAACGATGATGAAAAACAAGCTGAGACGTGATATCTTTGTCATTATCTTTTTGCTGCTCGTTGCGTGCATCGCTCTGGCTGTGCCGCTGGCGTTCAGCAACCCACGCTGGCTGCTGGCACCGGCGCTGCTTGTAGTGTTTGCGTTGGTGGTGGCGGTGCTTGGCATCCGCCGGCTGCGGCGCTTTGTGGCCGATATGCTGTGCGGGACCAACTTTGAGGGCAGCAAGACCCAGTATTCGCTGGCGGATTTTTCCATCCCCACTGCCCTGATTACCGAAGGCTCCGTGGTGTGGTATAATCCGGCCTTCCGGGAGCAGATTCTGGCGGGGCAGGATGCCCTGCTGGCTGCACCGGACCGCCTGATGACCGGCATTGACCTTTCCGTCTGTGCCCGCGCCCACGGCCAGGACCTGACCATTGACGAAAACCGCTACACGGCCTACGCCACAACCAGCCGCAGCAGCAAAACGGGCACATTGCTGTTTTTGGTCAACGATACGTTCTACAAAAACACGCTGGATGAATACACTGCCAGCCGCCCGGCTTACCTGATTATTGGGGTGGACAGCTATGACGAGCTGTTCAACGATATGAAGGACTCCGAGCAGGCGCACGAGCTGGAGGCCATCAACACCCTGCTGGAAGAATACATCGGCCGCACGACCGGTTTCCTGCGCAAGGTGTCCAACAGCCGCTATATTGCGGTGGTGGAAGAGCGGGATATCCGCTGGATGATGGAAGAACGCTTTGATATTCTGGATAAAGTGCGTGCGTTGCACCCCGGCGGAATGCTCACCCTTTCCATCGGCGTAGGCCATGGCGGCGCTACTATGCAGGAATGCCAGGAGATGGCCCGCGAAAGCATTGATATTGCCTTGGGCCGCGGCGGCGACCAGGCAGCCGTGAAAACAGTCGATGGCTTTGAGTTCTTCGGCGGCATTTCCCATGGTGTCGAAAAGCGTAGCCATGTGCGCAGCCGCATCATTGCCAACGCCCTGGCAGACCAGATCCGCCAGAGCGACAGCGTCATCATCATGGGCCACCGCCAGAGCGATTTGGATGCCATCGGCTCCGCCATCGGTTTGCTGCGCATGTGCAAAATGTGCGATGTGCCTTCGGTCATCGCAGTGCGCAGCAAGGCAACGCTGGCGGGCCAGCTGCTGGATGTGTTCAACAAGGCGGGGGAGGATCACAACTTTATTGAACCGGAAGAAACCTATAAGCTCATCACCCCCAAAACCCTGCTGATCGTAACCGATACATACCAAAAGCGCCTGCTGGAAGACCAAAAGATTTACGAAAAATGCAGCCGCGTGGTTGTTATCGACCACCACCGCATGGCGGTAGGGCATATTGATAACCCGATTCTTTTGTATCATGAACCCTTTGCTTCCAGCGCCAGCGAGCTGGTGTGTGAACTGCTGCAATTCATGCCCGCCCAAAACAACATCACTCAGTTGGAAGCCCAGGCGCTGCTGTCTGGCATCATGCTGGATACCCGCAGTTTTGCGCTGCATGTCGGCGTGCGTACCTTTGAGGCTGCCGCCTGGCTGCGCAGCCGCGGGGCCGAAACCGCCGCGACCAAGCGCCTGTTCAATATTTCCAAAGAAGAATACGAAGCCCCGCCGCTATTGTGGAGGGCGCTTACCTCTACAAAAGGCTGCGCTATCGCCACTTCGGATGAGCTTGACCCCGCCATGAGTGTGGTTCTGCCCATGGCAGCCAATGACCTGCTGACCATCAACGGCGTGGATGCCAGCTTTGTGGCAATCGCCAAAAACGGCGGTGTCAACATCTCCGCCCGCAGCATGGGTGCGCTGAACGTACAGGTCATTCTGGAGCCCTTGGGTGGCGGCGGCCACCTGACGATGGCCGGTGCCCAGCTGCGTGATTGTACCGTAAAGGAAGCTGAAGCCCGCATCCGCGCGCAGATCGACGAATACCGCGCCAACCAGGAATGCCAGGAAGAACTGGTGGGTGCAGTTTAACAAATTAAATGATCAGCGAATCCCTGCCAATGGCAGAAAATTATATCAATTACTACATAGAGAGGGGAACCACCACGATGAAAGTTATTCTCAAACAGGATGTCAAGAGCATTGGTAAAAAGGATGAAATCCATGAAGTGTCGGACGGTTACGCCCGCAACTTCCTGTTCCCGCGCGGTCTGGCTGCAGTGGCCGATGCTGACGCTGTGAACACCGCCCGCACCAAGAGCGAAGCCAAAGCCCACCATGAAGCCGAAGCTAAGGCTGCTGCTGAAGAACTGGCTGCCAAGATCAAGGGCCAGATCGTTTCTGTCAAGGTCAAGGGAGGGGCTTCCGGCAAGCTGCATGGCAAAGTGACCGCAAAGGAAGTTGCCGAACAGTTGTACAAGCTGACCGGCACCGAAATCGACAAGAAAAAAATCGAAATGCCCGCCAGCATCAAGGAGTTTGGCAGTTATGATGCCAAAGTCCGCCTGCATGTGGGTGTTGTGGCCGCGTTCAAGGTCAAGGTCGAGGAGGCTCCGCTGTAATTGGCAGGGGGGCTTGTAATTACATTCCAACAAAAACGGCAGGGAGGTGCCTGAATGGCAAACAATGAATTAAGCTTGTCCAGCCTGGGCATTCAGCTGCCGTATAACATGCAGGCGGAACAAAGCGTGCTTGGCGCAGCGCTGATGGATGAAACCATCCTGAACCGCCTGATCACCGAGATGGACCCCGATATGTTCTATTCGGAGCAGAACCGGGCCGTCTATGAGGAAATGCGCCGCCTGTTCAGCGAAAGCGAAGCGGTGGACGTTATCACTCTGGTGGACTCTCTGGCTCAGAACGGTGTGTTCAAGGGCGCAGATGATGCCAAAGTGTACATTACCCGGATTGCGGAAACCGTCCCGGCGATTTCCAACGTCGATTCTTACATCAAGATCGTCAAGGAAAAATATCAAACCCGCCGTCTGATCGAAGCAGCCCCGATATCCTGCAGCAGTCCAGCGAGGAATCCCGATTCTGACCTGCTGCTGGAAAGCGCCGAGCAAAAGCTGTACGATATCCGCAACGGCCAGGACCGCTCCGGCGTTAAAACCATTCAGGAGTCTATCCTGGAAGTTATTGATACCATGCAAAAGCTGTCCGGTGCGGACCGCGATAAATTTGCCGGTATCCCCACAGGCTTCAACTATCTGGATAATATCCTGACCGGCCTTGGCCGTTCGGACCTGATTATTCTGGCGGCCCGCCCCGGTATGGGCAAAACCAGTTTTGCGCTGAACATTGCTACCAATGTGGCCCGCCTGCAAAAGATACCGACCGTCATTTTCAGCTTGGAAATGACCTGCGAACAGCTGACCGACCGCATCCTTTCCAGCACCGCAGGCATTGACAGCCAGGCATTCCGCACCGGCCGCCTGAACAACTCCGACTGGAACGACTTTGCCAATGCAACGTCACTGTTGTATAACGTTCCCATTTACATGGATGATTCCTCCGGTATTTCGGTGCCGGAAATCAAGGCAAAAATCCGCCAGATCAACCAGGACCCCAAACGGGATAAGATCGGTCTGGTCATCATCGACTATTTGCAGTTGATGCAGTCCGCCAAGCGCACCGAAAGCCGCGTGCAGGAAATCAGCGATATCACCCGGAACCTGAAAATTATGGCCAAGGAACTGAACGTTCCTGTCATTGCGCTGTCCCAGCTTTCCCGTGCTGCCGAAAAAACAGCGGGTCGCTCGGACCACCGCCCCCAGCTTTCAGACCTGCGTGATTCCGGCTCTATCGAACAGGATGCGGACGTGGTGCTCTTCCTGTACCGCGCTGCCTATTACAATTCCCAGAACGGCGAAACCGAACAGGCGAACGAAAACGAAGCCGAATGTATCGTGGCCAAAAACCGCCATGGCGAAACCAGTGTGGTCCGCCTTGGCTGGGATGGCGCCCATACCCGGTTCAGCAATCTGGACGAGATCCATGAACAGTACTGACGCAGACAATTCATTGCAAAACCCAGTAAACACGATGGAACAAACCTTGCTGGCCTATTGCCGCCGGCAGGGTTTGTTTCGGTTGGGGGACCGTGTCATTGTTGCCTGCTCCGGCGGGGCGGATTCGATGGCGCTGCTCTGTTTTCTGCTGCGCTGCAAAGCGGAACTTGGCATCACCGTCATGGCGGCCCATGTGGACCACGGAATCCGGGGCGAAGCTGCCCATGCGGATGCCCGCTTTGTGGCGGAGTTCTGCCGCACGCATCATGTGCCGTTCTTTTTGTACGATGCCGCTGCCAGCGGGGTGCAGATTCCCCCAAACCCCAGCGAGAACTGGGCGCGCAGCCTGCGCTATACCTGGTTTGATGCGCTGGCCGCACAGCAGCATGCCTGCATTGCCACAGCGCATACGTTATCTGACCAGGCGGAAACGGTGTTGTTCCGCATGGCGCGCGGTACCGGCCTGCACGGCATGGCGGGTATTCCGGCGGTACGGGGCGTATACCGCCGTCCATTTTTGTGCCTGACAAGGAGCGATACCACGGCATACTGCGCCGCCCTTGGGCAACACTATGTTCAGGACGAAAGCAATTTCAGCGATGCCTATGCCCGCAACCGTATCCGCCATTATGCTGTCCCGGCGCTGCAAACCATCAATCCGGCGGCAGAGCGGGCCGTGGGGCGGCTGTGCAACCAGCTGCAGGAGCTGAACATCTGGCTGGAAAACCTGGCCGAAAAACTGCTGGCGCAGGCTGCCTGCGGGGGCGGGTACAGCATCCCGATTCTTGCCGCGGCGGATGCCCCGGTGCTGGCTGCTGCCCTGCGCATGCTGGCAGCCCGCGCGCGTGACCCTGAAGAAAAATATGTGCAGGCTCTTGCGGCCATTGTTCGGCAGGGCAGCGGTGCGGTACAGCTGACGCCGGATGCCTGCTGGACCGCGGCAAACGGCATTTTGTACTGCCGCTCAGTGCTAAAAATGCAGCCGGAAGCCATTCCCGCGCCGCACCAGCTGCTAAAAACCGGCGTTTACTGCCTGCCAGGGGGCTATGAGCTGGAGATTCAACAACTAAATTATGAAGTTTTTTTGAAAAATCCATCATTTTTGAAAAAAGACTACACCTATTGTGCAGATTATGCTAAAATAAATAAGAATATTTTTGTGAGGACCCGCCAACCTGGCGATACGTTCCGCCCGGCGGGACGTCACGTTGGCAAAACGCTCAAAAAATATCTGAATGAGGCAAAAGTTCCTGTGGCTGAACGGACGCTGATGCCGCTGCTGGCCTGCGGTAGCCAGGTGCTTTGGCTGTGGGGGGCAGGCTTTGCGGACGGTTTGTCCCCGGATGATGGGACAAAGCAGATCCTGTTGATTCGGCAAAGCCGCCAGCCTGCAGCTCCGGAGCAGGAACAAGATCATAATATTGGAGGAACAGACCATGCATGATATGAACAATGATATCGCCAAGGTTTTGATTTCGGAAGAGCAGCTGCAAGCCAAGGTGGCTGAATTGGGGGCACAGATCAGCCGCGATTACGAGGGCAAAGATTTGTTGCTGGTGTCTATCCTGAAAGGCTCCGTGGTGTTCATGGCCGATTTGATGCGCGCCATCACGGAACCCTGCAGCATTGACTTTATGGTGGTTTCCAGCTATGGCGGTGCCAACACCACTTCTACGGGCCTTGTCAAGATCGTCAAGGACCTGGATCAGGATCTTTCCGGCAAGGATGTTCTGATCGTGGAGGATATTCTGGATACTGGCGTCACGTTGTCTCACTTGGTGCCCATGCTGAAATTGCGCCGCCCCAACAGCGTGCGCCTGTGCACCATCCTCAGCAAGCCCAGCCGCCGCAAGGTGGATATTGAGCCGGACTACTGCGGTTTTGAAGTGCCCGATGAATTTGTTGTGGGCTATGGCCTTGACTATGACGAAAAGTACCGCAACCTGCCGTATGTCGGCGTGTTAAAACCGGAAGTATATTCCAAATAAAATTCTGTCTTGGCAGAATAACCAATCGCCCGCCGTTTTGGCGGATTTTGACAGGGAGTTGATTTTTTGCAGCACAAACCGCGTTTCAGCGGCATTATCATTGCCGCTGTCCTGATGGTGGCAGCACTCGTGATGATCTCCAGCTATTCCAGCCTGTTTGCCTCCAGCAAGAGCACCATGATGTTGTCCGAAGCCATGGGGTACTTTGAATCCAATCAGGTCACCTACTTTAACCTGGACCTGAACACCGGCGTTATCGAGATGAGCGTGAAAGAAGGTGAACATCCGCTGCCGGAATCCGGCACGTCCAGCGAAACATCCAACGGCCTGCTTGCAGAAATTTACGGCGATGGCACCGATGCTTACGCCCCCAAGAACGGCGGGGCAGCGGTCATTACCTACAAGCTGCCATATCCTTCTTATTTCCTGCAATTCTACCTCAAGGATTATATCGACCAGTATAATGCAGCCAACCCGGATGCGCCCATGCAGTACGATATGGTCGCCGTTAAGACCAACGTGCCCTGGTTTGAGATCATCCTGTACGCCTTTATGATCGGTAGCGTGGTGCTGCTCTTCATGTCCATGTACCGCGGCGGTGCCGGTGGCGGCGGCCTGATGAATGTTGGCCGTGCCAAGGTCAAGGACCAGCAGGAAGGCCAGCGCAAGGCAACCTTTGCCGATGTTGCCGGTGCGGATGAAGAAAAGGCTGAACTCCAGGAAGTGGTTCAGTTCCTGAAAGCACCGGAAAAGTTCAACTCCCTGGGGGCGCGCATTCCCCACGGCGTTCTGCTTGTCGGCCCTCCGGGCACCGGCAAAACGCTGCTGGCCCGTGCCTGTGCAGGCGAGGCCGGCGTTCCGTTCTATGCCATCTCCGGTTCCGACTTTGTGGAAATGTATGTCGGCGTCGGTGCATCCCGTGTGCGCGATCTGTTTGAAAAAGCCAAAAAGACAATGCCCTCCATCATCTTTATTGATGAGATCGATGCCGTGGGCCGTCAGCGTGGTGCCGGCCTTGGCGGCGGGCATGACGAGCGCGAGCAGACCCTGAACCAGCTGCTGGTTGAGATGGACGGCTTTGACGCCAACGACGGCGTTATCGTGATGGCTGCCACCAACCGCGCCGATATTCTGGATAAGGCTCTGCTGCGTCCCGGCCGTTTTGACCGTCAGGTTTATGTTGGTCTGCCGGATGTGAAGGGCCGCGAGGAGATTCTGCGCGTTCACACCAAGAACAAGCCCCTTGGCCCCGATGTCAGCCTGAAAACCATCGCCAAGTCCACCGCGGGCTTCTCCGGTGCCGACCTGGAAAACCTTGTCAACGAAGCCGCCCTGCTGGCTGCGCGCAAGGGCAAAAAGGCCATCACCGAACCCGAAATCGAGGAAGCTTCCATCAAGGTTGTGGCTGGCCCCGAAAAGAAGAGCCGCGTTGTGACCGATGCCGAAAAGCGCCTGACCTCTTACCACGAGGCCGGCCATGCCATTACCGGCTATTTCTGCAAAACGCATGATCCCGTGCACCAGATCAGCATTATCCCGCGTGGTTCGGCAGGCGGCTTTACCATGTATCTGCCGGAAAAAGACCCCAGCTATGTGACCAAGACCGCCATGAACGAGAACATTGTCTGCCTGTTGGGCGGCCGTGTGGCGGAGCAGCTGGTGCTGGATGATATCTCCACCGGTGCTTCCAACGACCTGCAGCGTGCCACGGATACCGCCCGCGCCATGGTGACCCGCTATGGCTTCTCGGAGCGCATGGGTCCGGTGGTTTATGGCACCGACCCTGGCGAAACCTTCCTTGGCCGAGACTTTGGCCAGGGCAAGGGCTATTCCGAAAATACGGCGTCCGAAATTGATAATGAGATCCGTGATATCATGGATGAATCTTACGAGACGGCTCGCCGCATTTTGACCGAGCACATGACTGAGCTGCACCGTGTGGCCGGTGTGCTGATGGAACGCGAAAAGATCAGCGGCGAAGAGTTTGACGCCCTGATGAAAGGCGAAAACCTGGCACCCTTTGGGCTGGATACCCCCGCGCCTGCCGCAGCCCCTGCATCGGCAGAGCAGCCCGCCGCGCCGGAACAGCCCTCCGAACCGTCTGATGAAAATTGAGGCAAGGTGAAACACAATGGATCAAAATTTTTCCCTGATGGCGCAATCCCGTGCCAATTATTACACTGCCGGCAGCCCGGTCCAGTTTGTCCGTGTTGAGCTGCTGAAAGGGGATGTCACGGGTGAAGTTGCGGTCTGCCTGACCTTTAAGAATGTTGGCACAGAACCGCTGACCGGCTTTATCATCCACTTCAAGTGCAAAGATGCTTCTGGTCAGATCCTGTGCGAGGATGATTTCTATTATGAGCAGCTCAATGTGCAGCCCGGCGAACTGTTTGGTGCCGATGACGCTGTGTTTGTCAGCGATACGCCGGTTTCCAGCGTGGAAATTGAGCAGGACCGTGCTTTCCTGAACGGCCGCGGCGTGGATCTGCGTAATTATAAGCGTGTCCGCCTGCAGGCCCCCCGTGTGCTGCCTGGCTCTATTGCCCGCACACTTCAGACCCGCACCAACAATAAGATGCTGACCTGCGTCCCGCAGGATACCGAAAACGGCTGGTTCTGCGCCTGCGGCGCGTTCCACCCCAACGAGGAAGCTGTTTCCGTCTGCAGCGAGTGCGGCGGCGACCGCGCTTACATCAAGGCAACCCTGACCCGCATCCTGGAGGAAGCCCGGCAGGCCGCCGAACAGCAGCAGCGCGAAATCAACGCCGTGGCCAATGGCGTTGACCCCGCAGCAGCCCAGGCAGCCCAGGCCGCTGCCACCGCCGCAGCGGCTCAGGCAGCCATCAGCCAGGAGCCCACCGCGCAGTTCACCCCGCCCGCCCCGACCCAGGAACCGGGAGAAGAGGACGAGGACGACGAAGCAACCAACGCCGAAATGGACCGCGTGCGCCGCTATGTCCCCAAAGGCCATCTGTTTGCCGATGAAGAGGATGAAGAGGACGAGCATACCCGCATGTTCGATGATGAGGAAGAGGAAAGCGACGATGACGAAGAACCTCGCCGTGGCCGTTATGCGGACGATGACGAGGAGAGCGAGGACGATGTAATGGCCGAGCGTATCATCCATTGGGCACCGCCCATCACCGCAGTGGTCTGTGCGCTCATCATTGCTGTGTCGCTGATCTACCACTTTGTCATCGCCTGATCGCCTGCTGTTTATCGGCAAAGGCGGGCTGACCCGCTGATATTTATCCGGGCAGGATAAAGCAAAATAAACCAAAACCAGCCGCCGGGCAGGGGAAAGTCCCTGAAGCCGGCGGCTGGTTTTCTATTTGTTCTATTCCGTGTCTGTGCTTATTGCTGCCATCAGGAATATAGGGCAACACCGCATAATTCTAAGTGCCGATACGGCGAGCGAGGTGCGGCAGATGCCAAGCCA
>OOCJ01001441.1_pt1 | contig 11052 bp, 16 predicted proteins | sample 1671481 | NCBI WGS metagenome assembly OOCJ01 (sample SAMN06348161, study PRJEB24527) | human gut metagenome | biome: human gut; feature: ankylosing spondylitis patient; material: feces | host: Homo sapiens | place: China | collected 2015-10 | reverse complement strand
GTTCTGCTTCAGTTGCAAAAGGTGCAAATTATTTAAGCGGGTTAGGAGTTTCAGTAGATACAGGACGGAAAAATACAGGATATGATTTGGATGCTGTTCGAATAGTTAATTCATTAGATGTTTTGTGTCCTGTTATCATAACTGGTAAGGCACTAGATAGAGCAAGAAGTACTGGTGGTGGCGGTCATTGTTGGTTGCTTGATGGTTATCAATTACGTAAGAGAACACTTACTCGTGAGATTATAAAGGCTAATGATACTTATATTCATGCAAATTTTGGTTGGGGTGGCAATGAAGATGGTTTCTATATGGTTGATAGAAATACTACATCTTTAACTTTTGAAACGATATGGAATGGACATTATAATCAGAATTTGAAAATATATCCAAATGTTAGACGAAAATAACTACTATCAAAAAGGGGAATATGGTGTAATACCTACGCCATATTCCCCTAATAATATTATAAGAATGAAGTTAAAATTATTGTTTGTCCCCATAATTTTATTGTTAATTGCTTCTTGTGAAAAAAATAATGAACAGAACTATCCATTTCTATTAAATAATTATTATGAGATCATGCTTGGTGATACATTAAAGCTATTAATTGATAATCAAAAGAACTATCAAATATATACAGATGATGATGCGGTTATAGATTTTTATAAGCAAGATGACTCTGTTTGCTTGATAGGTAAAAAAGAAGGAAATGCTAAGTTTTATGTGATACAATCTTCGACTGAAAGAGATACAATATTAATAAATGTTATATCTCCTTATTTTGTTATTAGCTTTGAAGATTTAGATGAAATAAATAATCTGGGGTTACAACAAATTCCAAATCCAACTTTTGTGGTAGTAGCTAATTTCAAACGAAATTGTTATATTCTTGGTTATACTGATTCTAAGTTTAGTTATATAGATACTCCATTTTATATGGGGACTTATAGTATATCTTTAGATGGAGAATCCATTTCTATGGATTTAATAGGAGATAACGATAGTTTGAAGTATATGTTTCAGTTGTATTCAAAACAGGTAATAGAATTTTTAAAAGAAATGCCCAACATAGAGGATAAGCCTTGCTACTCTTTTAGCGTTAAGATGAAGGATTTAATGACCGATAAGGAAGTAAATCATGCACTTTTTAGCTTTAAATATGATAAAATCCCCTATGGTATAATCCAACAGAACTAATAGTAGTGTTACATTTGTTTAAAAAAAAACGCATCAACTTTATACAAAATAAAGAGTTGATGTGTTTTTATGTGAAGTAAGTCTTTCAAACTATTCTCTTTTTTAAAAGAATAGTTTGAAGATTTCTTTTATGATTATTCGTATTTATTTAGGTACTCCAGAGCCGCTTCCTGTATGGCTTCTTTCAGAGTGATGCCTCTACGGATTGCCAGTGTTTTCAGGCGTGTGTGAATACTTTGGTTTATCACAAAGTTACAGTGTACCGCTCTCTCTTTTTGAAGTTGTTCCGGTTCCTGTATTTTGGTGGTCGGTTGTATCAGACTGTCAAGTCCGCTATTCAGACCGTGCGCCATGCTACTTTTCAAATCTTTTTTATTTGCCATAGTTTAGTTCTTTTTTTCTGTTAGTAACTCGTTGCAAACACTCTCATAATCTTCTGCTCCGGCTGATTTAGGGGCATAGTGAAAAATATCCTGCCCCTGTGTAGGAGCTTCGGCAAGCGCAATGGCGTTGCGTATGTGTGTGCTGAAGACCTTTCCCTGAAAGGTTTCCTGCACCAGTTCCGAAACGCTCTTGTTCAGGTTCTTTCTTCCATCATATTGGGTTATCAGTACTCCGGCAATCTTCAGGTCTGAGTTAAGACGCTGCTGTACCTTGCTTACAACTTGCATCAGCTTGGCCATACCTCGCATGGCGAGATATTGCGCCTGTACCGGGATGATAAGCTGATCCGATGCGGTCAGCGCATTTAAGGTCAGCAATGATAATGACGGTGGGCAGTCTATCAGGATATAGTCATACTTCTCCTTGCTTTCTTTGATAAGGTGCGCAAGTATAAGCTCACGTCCTGCTTCATTGATAAGTTCTGTCTCTACAGCCGACAAATCCAGACATGAGGGTACGATACTCATACCGTCCTTGTGCTGGTATATCGGCAACGGATATTCACCTTTCATCGCTCCGTAAATAGTCTGTGGCAGTTCCGCAGACAAACCTAATGATTCAGTCAGGTTTGCCTGTCCGTCAAGGTCGATTAACAGCACCTTATAACCTTTCTGCTGCAAGGCTCCACCCAGGTTGATGGTGGTCGTGGTCTTGCCCACACCGCCCTTGTGATTCAGAATACATAAAACCTTTGCTTTCATAAATATGTGTATATTAGTTTCTTATTATGTCTTTTCTGCAAATATAATGATAAATACTAAAAGTAGTATATACTAATGTACTAAAATTAGTAATATATTATGTGTTTTTTTGTGGGGTGAGATATTTTCAATCTTTCTAATCACCTTCTAATGTTTTTATTGTTTTAATAATATATAAATAACTGTAATAATAGACTGTTTTCCCAATAAAATTTATACTTTTGCATATAGATTTCATATATGAAATCTAATAGTAAAAAGTTGGCAAAAAAGAATGAACATATTGTGAAAAGTATGATTTCTGATTTTAATTATAATGTAATTAATCAGAAAGAGATAATCGAGTTACTATATTCGGTTAGAAAAGTGTATGGTTTTACAAATTACCGACTTGTGGATTTTATCGAATACATTGAGGATATATGTAATGTTGAAGAAGTCAGTTCTGTTAACGAACGTATGTCTGTTATTCCGTTATATGCAAAACCGAAAGCTGATATTTATGACTTAGCGGCTGCGTCATCGAGATCATCATATTTTAGTTTCTATACTGCCATTACAATACATGGCCTGACTCTTCAGTTGCCTAAGCATATATATATGACTAACGAGCGTAATAGTTATATAAAGTATGATAATACGTTGAAACAAGAGGCAATAGATACAGCATTTAATAAAAAACCGAGACAAACCACAAATATAAGGACTATCCAGAACTATAAACTTCACCTGATAAATGGTCAGTCAAATAACAGGCTTGGTGTAGTTCCATTTCGTAACTGTTATTTTGTTACAGATGTTGAGAGAACTATTCTCGATTCTGTAGCAAGACCTTTTTACTCAGGTGGTGTAACTCAGGTTCTTGAAGCAATTATTAATGCAAAAAACGTAATTGATGTTGATAAGCTGGTCTATTATTATAATCAAATGCATTATATATATCCTTATCATCAGGCCTTAGGCTTCTATTTAGAAAAAGCAGGATATGAAAAACAAGCACTTGTTCCTTTTCTAAAAATGAAACAAGTGCATAAATTCTATCTTACTTATAATATGAGATTTACTGAATTTGATCCTCGCTGGAATCTTTTTTATCCTCGTGGATTCTAAAAGGTTCTATAAGATTCTTGACGAAATCAAAATAATAGTCATAATCTTTTGTCTCTTCATCATGGCTGATGGTTTGTCGTACAACTTCCCAGTCTTCTCTGTTTTGTTCTCTGAGTATTTCAAAGTTATCCAAAAAGGCAAGGGGGGCACGCTTTGCGGCAAATATATTCTTGAATAATTCTTCTGTTAAGTTTAGATTCTTAAAATGCTGGCATATCATCCATATATCATAGAGATCTCTTGCTCTTTTTTTCTGTCTTGCGCTGCTTACAATCTCTTTGTATTTAGGCATAGTTTGACATAGAGCTCTTACTTTCTCGATTAAAATCATTTCTGGAGTATAGACTCTTAAAATAAGCCCGTCTATATCTTTCTTTATCGCCTTATCTACGTATTCGTATGAGCTTATATCGACTGTATATTTGACTTCCTGTGTAGATTCATTTATTTTGATAGCATTTCTTCTTATAGCTTCTATATCATCTCCAAACTTCTCAAACTTTTCACGTTCAATGAGTTTGAACTCTAAATTATAACCTCTCCATTCTGGAATGGAACCTGTTTTTGGTTTCTTTATAAACTTTACATCGTAAGCTACTAAACCTATTTCAGCAAACTCTTCATTCAGGTATTCGCCAAATACTCTTGACAGTCTTTCAAAATCTTTATCTTTAAACTCGTTTTCCATAGAGAAGTCAATATCTATTGATCCTCTATTGGTTATATCGTATGCCAACTGTAAGGCATTTCCTCCTTTCAACACCAGCCCTTGCATAAGCAAGTCATCTTTCATCATTGCCTGGAGTGTGCATCTTTTTATTTCGTTTATGTCTACCATATTTCTATTTTTATAATTCTCTATGCTAAGTTAATGATTAATTTTGATATTGTTTGCTTTCCATTTTCTTAATTTTTTCTCGTTTAATGTTTTGTATATTGCATTTGTTTATTTTATGATTATATGTTTGTACTGAAATAAATCTATTTTTATGTTTCAGTACACTTTTCTTTTGTATTGATTTTAATCTTTGATTTTTTTTATTATATTTGCAAGTGGAAACAGATGTTGTTACTTGACTTGGTGACTATAAAACTAAATAAACATTCTCATGTTTGATTTTAGCTTATTAAGATGTTTTCTTGAATTTTGATTTTGTTACACTTTCAAATTTATGAATTATGGCAGTAGATATGACAGATGAAACAACTGCTCAGTATAGGCAGCGAATTAGTAAAATGAGTATAGAAGATATTCAAAAGGCCATTGATTATTTGGATCAACCTGGTTATAACTGTGAGGGTCTTGTTACAGCAGACGAAGTTATTGTTCCAAGAACAAAGATCCTTCATGAAGTTCTACGCGAAAAGCAAAAAGAATAAATTCATCGGATAATTTATGATTTAATAAACCGTTTTTATGAATGTGGTTATCTACTCACGTGTCAGTTCTCAGTCTGCCAGACAGTCAACAGACAGACAGGTTGCAGACCTTCAGAAACTCGCTGCTGATAGAGGTTACACGGTTTGTGCGGTTTTTGAAGAGAAGATAAGCGGATGCAAAGCTATTAATGAACGCCCCGTTCTGCTTGGATGCCTTGATTTCTGTACCGATGCGCAGAACCATGTAGATATGCTGCTTGTTACAGAAGTCTCACGTCTTGGCCGTTCTACCCTTGAAATGCTGAAGGCTCTCGATATGCTGCATAAGCATAAGGTCAGTGTCTATATTCAGAACCTTAATATTGAGACACTTCTTCCGGACAAGACGGTTAACCCTTTGTCCTCATTGATTACTACTTTGCTGGGTGAACTGGCTGCGATGGAGCGGCAGGGCATACTTGACCGCCTGAACAGTGGCCGTGCCCTGTACATCCAAAAGGGTGGTCGCCTGGGCAGGAATCCCGGCAGCTTCAAGAGCCGTGAACAGAAAAAAGAAGAATATAAAGAAGCTATCTCTCTCCTGAAGAAAGGCTACTCCATACGCAATGTGGCGAAACTGACCGGCAGGGCTGTTTCTACCATACAGACGATAAAAAAAGAATTTATAAACGACTAATCTAAATCTTATATTATATGAAACAGGGTGATACCGTATTCGTTTCTGCCACAGCCACAGGCTTGGGCAAAGATAAAAAGGCTGTTATCGATAAAATAGAGAATGTGATGGGTACTACTTTTGTCACCGTTACATATACCCATCCTGATGCTGTCTCAGGTCTTGGCGGCTGTTTTGTTGCTTCCCATATCATAGAGACGGACAGCAGAGAGAAAAGCCTTATCCGGCTGGCTCTGGAGGACAGATGGGATGCAGTTACCGGCAACGATGATATTGCAAAGGTTCTTACAGCCCTTTATGACTGGCAGGTAGATGAACTGATGGCGTTCATTGACGGACTGGTCGAACTGAAGCCTAATAAGTTTGACATAACTTATTATGATGGCGTGTGGTCTGTCAACTATATCTTCTATCACAAAAAAGGTGAAAACCTGAAGATTGTACTGTTCCGCCTGTTGCAGGAGTGCCTGGCTGAAGGTAAGGTTCTGCCTGAACATCTTACAGGTCAGAATCCTAAATACCTTGACTTTTTCTCTTCTGATTATGGCTTTAATTAAACCTTATATATTATGAAACCTACTGATTACATTGATTGGGATAACCTGAAGAATATCCCGTTCTTCCTCTGCCAGGTGGTCGAGGATGAAGAGAACCAGGACATAGATATATATTACCTGGGCGAACGTGTTTTTCATGATTACGACCATGTAGGACACTATCTGCGCTCGGCCATTGTGCTGTTCCGTAAAATCAAAAACCGCACAGCCGACTGGGTGAATCTCGATAATCTCTGGACGCTCCGTAACTGCATCCGTGAAAACTACAATCACGGTATAGGAGTAGATGATCTTATATATGGAGAAAATTATAATGGAGAGAACCCAGAACACTTACTCCATTGACTAAAAAACGTTTTGACCTTATTGTAAAGCGAATAAAAGAACTTGACAAATACGCTACTGTCTGACATATAACATGCAGATGCACGAAGCCCCCGGCAGTCACCCCGCCGGAGGCTTTTTCATTATATTTCTCTTTCAAATTGAATAAGTTCAATGGGGCCACCATTGTGCTCTATCATAGCAACAAATATTCCTTTTGCTGGTGAGTTTATCGGTGTTAGTACAGTTAGCCCTCTTTCCTTTATTTCCTTTTCTATATCTTTTACCTCAAATGCAATATGAGGTACTTTCTTTATTAGCGGGTGCATGGGACAATCTTCCTCAAAACGCATCCATTCTATACCAAAAGGACTGGTCGGGAAACCGGATACATAAAATTTCAAATGAGGTATGTACACTTCACCCTCTTTCTTTTCTGCCGTTGGTATTCCTGTATGGTGATATATCCATCCCCACTTTATACAGTCTGCTAGTTCGTGTTCTTTTCTCATCTTTCTTTAATTTATTTTACTCACCTCCTTTACAAATTCCTTTGCAGGCTTGAAAGCCGGGATATTGTGTGCCGGTATTATGATAGTTGTGTTCTGGCTTATATTACGTGCGGTCTTCTCTGCTCTGCGTTTCAGTATAAAACTTCCGAAACCTCTCAGATATACCGGTTCTTCTTTCTCCAGAGAGTTCTTTATCTCTTCCATCAGGCTTTCCACGATTGCCAACACATCTTTTTTGTTGATACCTGTTTCCAATACAATGGTATTTACGATTTCTGCTTTAGTCATTTCTTATATTTTTATTATGCTGTTTTATACTTTATATTCTTTGTCACTTATTACAGAATAAATATCCTTTATGGCATCCAAAAAATATGGGAATCTGGTACCCCATTGATTATTTACCGCTATTTGTGTGCCATCTGATAAAGTTATTATTTCTCCAGCATCGAGGAAATATGATTCTTCCATCATTTTCTGTACGTCCTCATATCTTTTGATTACCCCTTTGCTTTTGCTACGAATTTCCGGATAGAATACCTTCTCCAGTTCATTAAATGTTATTCCCGGATGTTTATGGATATAGTCCTTTATTATCTCAAGTACAAATCTCCTTTTATTATAGTATTTTATTCCACCATCAAAAGAAAATTGGGTTGTGTCTCTTTTATGTGTATTGTTATTCTTTGATATATATTTTTTTGTTACTGATACAGGATATTGATTTGTTTGCTGAGTTTTTGTTTCACTCGATCGGATATTCACCTGTATATCTATCTTTGTGAGTTCTTTATCAATTCTTTCCTCAGTAAATCCTTCTGATAACAGCATATTTTTTATCAATTCTTTCACATTTTCTTCTGCCTCCTGCATAAAGTCACTCATTTTTTCTTTAAGCCTGGTGTATTCCTGTTTCCTTTTTAGTGACTCCTTACAATAGTTTTCTATCTTTTCTATACTGCATTCCTCGTATGTGAACAGATCACAGAATACCTCTCCGTTATTATCTGTATCTTTTATGTTTACAGTCATTACAGGTACAGGGTTTGCTATAGGATTCTCTTTGTTGTCCTGGGCATCATAATATAACTGTATTTTCTCTCCAATATACAATCCAAAGTTCAGACGGAGCTGTCTCATGTATGAAAACAGTTGCAGTTCCTGTCTTTCATTCTTTATGTTGTCCGGTCTCTTTATTTCTACTGCTATTACAGGTACGATATTGCCGTTCTCATTTTCTTTCTGCAATACTATATCTGGTCTTATGAAATTATTACGTCCTATAGGTGTTGTTTGTCTTTCTCCAGCCGAGTATTTTAAAGCAGTTCTCTATCTCTCTTTGGTAGGTTGATTCCGTTACTCCATTGTTGATGCAGTAACTAAGTATATCGTATATTTCAAGCCAATTTTCTTTCATATTTATTATTCTTCTTTCTGTATCATCTTCAAAGGTAGCTATTTATCATCTATTACTTATCAAAAAGATTAGAAATTCTTGATTTTCTGTTAGGGCGTTCCCCTTCAGGTCGGGCTTTCCGCTGCAAGTCCTCGCTTTGCTGTGGGCTTTACTCTGCAATCCCTAACGCATAACCCCTACCCTTTGGGCAGGGAGAGCGGTATTCTATTTTCCCTTAACTGATTGAAACATTGGCAAAGGTAGGCGGGAGTGAAAACAAGCCCGCAAAAAACGCCAAATCTCCACCTTACAGGTAGTATTTACCATTTTTTCAGGCTTGCTATTCACTCTTTCCGCTGGCAATAAAATCCAATGTTCTCAATCAGCAAAGGGAAAAAATTTGATTGGGGCGACAAGCGATGTTAGCGAGTAATAACCCTTAAAACATAGAGCGTATGGCAGCAATGAACGTAAACCCGAAGTACAAAAAGCAGTGGTCTAAGCTGATGTTTTCTTTTTTCGACTATCTGCCCATGAAGTACGAAGCAAATCCGAGAGAGTGGCAAATCCGCAGACTTATTTGGGACTTCAAGGACGGAAAACGCAGTCTGCAAGTAGCTGAAATCGTAGCACGGAAGATAAGGGAAACTTTCGGAAGCATGACTGAAAAAATAGTCTTCTGTTGTGTTCCGGCTTCAAGCAACGAAAAGAACGTGAAACGGTACAAAGACTTTTCCGATGAAGTCTGCCGACTGGCTGGTACGATAAACGCTTTTGACCATATCAGCGTAGAAGGTGAAAGGCTGGCAGTTCACGAGTACAACGGTACAAAAACCGTGAAAAACGCACAAGTCATCAATTTTGAGGAAGCATTCTTCAAGGGTACACAAGTCTTGATTTTTGACGATGTGATAACAAGAGGCTTTTCCTATGCCCGCTTTGCGTGCGCTTTGGAGGCTTTCGGAGCTTCTGTTTTGGGAGGATTTTTTTTAGGTAGAACACTTTTAAAATAAGCAGATATGAAGACACAATTTGAAGTTAACGAAGATTTCCGAGTGATGGAAAATGAAGAGCTGGTTTATATGCTGACAAAAAAGAATGATTTCAGCCAAAAGGCAGCGGAAGACCTTTTCGGCTATCCTAACACATCATCTTTTTCTGATGTCATTTCACAAATGACACCGGCAAAACGCAGGCTTGCGATGGCAGCGGTAGAACTTTATAAAAGACTGAGAGAAAACGCAGCAGAACCGCAAAAGATAATGTGCAGCCAAGATATTTATAAACTCATGTACCCTTATTTGGGTGATATTGCGACAGAGGAATGTTGGGCGGTATTCCTGAACCAGGCATCACGAGTTATAAAAAGATTTCGTGTTTCGTGTGGCGGATATTCAGCCACACAAGTGGATATAAGGGTAATTCTTCGCGAAGCACTTCTGAGCCGAGCCGTTAACATCATTCTTTGCCACAACCACCCAAGCGGCAACAAGCAGCCGAGCAGAGATGACGACCGACTGACACAGGCAGTTGCGACAGGTGCAAAGATGATGAACTTACGGTTTCTTGACCATGTTATAATAGCTGGTAACGATTATTACAGCTTTGCCGACGAAGGCAAAATATAGTATTTATTTCGGGGGATGAAACATTTCCCCCGATAACATCTGTTTTCATATCGACACAATAATAAAAGGGTGTTCTTTTTGGCAGGCACCCCAAAAAGAACCAAAAAACGCTTTTTAAAGCGGTAAGGCAAAGCCTTGTTTTTGCTTTTGCGTACACGCAGTGGGCGGCACTCCCACCCACCCATTTAAAGCGGTAGGGCGATTTCCAGTGTACACCAGCGGACAAGCCGCAGGCAAACACCGGAAAGGAACGAAACGGAGAGGAAACCCGCTTGAAGGCAGCCGCAAGCGGCAACCTGAGCGAATTTCTCCACTCCGCTGTTTTTCGTTCCGCTCGCCCTGTTGCTTTATCCCGTGCCGCCTACAATTAGTATATACTAAAAGTAGTAAATACTAATTGTAGTAATTTTGATGTAACTAATTGCTCTTTAAAGAAATATTGTTCCCTTCCATTACAAATAAGTGCTTATAATTATATGCTCTTATTTGTATTTGAGAGGCTTTTATTGGTGATTTATCCTTTTTCTCATACAACTTGTTTTGGTTAAGTTGTTCAGCTATCTCCTTTGTCGTCATAGGTGATTTTTTCTCCTTTAAAACCTCAATCATTGCTTCATGTAGTGTCATAATTCTTATTTTCTGTAAATATATTATTCTTTTCTGTTTCTTTGAAATTTTTTATTTTGTTATTTAAGGCGTTCCCCTAAAGGGTCGGGCTTTCCGTTCCAAGTCCTCGCAGGGCTGTGGGCTTTCCCCTGCAATCCCTAACGCGGTTCTTCCCCACCCACTCCATCTAAGGTATGTTTCGTTTTGTGCTGAAATCCTTGCGGCCACAGGTGGCTGCGTGATTACGGCACAAAGGAAACATCCGGGCTGCACCTGCTCCATGTACCAAAGGTATATTATACAGATGCAGCCCTAATCGCTCACCCATTTTATCCCAACACGGCACAGGTCGGCTGCGCTGACTTATGCTGTGTTGGGATGATGACAGATGTGTAAATCTGTCCCGGTTTTATAGGCTATTCAAATGTTTTATTCTCTTTTATATCATCGTTATATATTGTCTTAATAATTTTAGATATTTCGTCTTCAGTAAAAAGAATATCATTCTCTTTATCTGTTGC
>OOCJ01001414.1_pt1 | contig 11204 bp, 7 predicted proteins | sample 1671481 | NCBI WGS metagenome assembly OOCJ01 (sample SAMN06348161, study PRJEB24527) | human gut metagenome | biome: human gut; feature: ankylosing spondylitis patient; material: feces | host: Homo sapiens | place: China | collected 2015-10 | reverse complement strand
TGTAATGTCTTATCGAGATTACAAAAAAGCAGTACAATCAAATGCTTTTTCGGAAGAACAAATTGCAAAAGTTGAAAAATACATAAAAATTCAACCGATTACCTTTGCACTTTTTCTCGCATCGGCAGTTTTAATATTTGCATTTTGACAGTAACAAACTCTACAATAAAATAGGGTAGAACAACTGCTGAAAGGAGGCTCGAAAGAGCCTCTTTTTTAATGCTTGAACAGAATACAAATTTATTGTGATGATAAACAGTGTTACTGCTATGTAAAATTTTTATACAGATATAACGATGAAATAAAAAATATCGGAATAAGAATAAACCTCCTGCACAGAGTAAAATCCGTTGCAGGAGGTTTTGTTGTACGAAAAATTATATGGGCTTAATTATTGGCATATTTGTTGGAATCTATATGTAAAATTTACAGAACCTGAAAATATGCATTATTGATACTTTGTCGGGACAGGGCACACATCAGTTCTTGCTGTTTGCAATTGCCTGATCAATCAACTTTTGCAGCTCAGACTGCTTTTCGGAGGTTATTGCACCGACAATCGGCTCTCCCACAATATTACCGTTTTTATCGACAACATAGGTTGTGGGGTAGGAGTACAATCCGGATGTAAATTCTCCGGCTTTACTTTTTGAATCAAACCAAATGTTTTTGTAGGTCACACCCTTTTTTGCCAGAATATTCTTTGCGTCAGAGATAGCCGTTTTGTCACCGTCAAGTGTAAATGAATTGATTCCTACTACTGCTCCGCCTTTTTTTGCAAGCTGTTTATTCAGAGCTTCCAGGTCGGCAAGTTCTTCCACGCAGGGATTGCAGGTGGTAAACCAGAAGTTTACTACAGTAACGGTATTTTTTGCAAAAAGCGTACTGCTCTTAACTTCATTTCCGTCAAGATCCTTGCCGTCAAATGTCGGGAATTTCATCAGATTATCCTTTTCGATGGGCTTACCGTTTTCAGCCGGAACGCTCATATCTCCATCAGACGGTTTTTCTCCGCATCCGGGAAATTTTTGTTCCAAAACTGTCAGCTTTCCTTCAATTTCCTTAATCTCTTCGGCGCCTTTATTAAGCAGTTTCAACTCATCAGCACTGAACTGATCCTTGATACCGTCAATTGTTTTCAGAAGAAAATCGCCGTAGTTTTTGCCGTCCTCATTCATCGCCATACCTTTATCGGCTGAAAGAAATACCTTTTCCCAAAGCTTGCTGTTTTCGGAAAGAATAGCATTTTCCTGTGCCATCAGTTTTTTATGTAGGTCGGCGGCCTCGTCTTTTGTTTTCGGATTCACAGCTGTCAGCATAGCCGTTTCGCTTTTCTTATTTGCAGTAGTATTCGTCGTATTGCCTTTGGCTGTGCCACAGGCGGCAAAGCTTAACAACATCATCAGGGCAGTCAGTAAGCTTAAAATTTTAGTCGTTTTCATAGTGTTTACTCCTTTTCTGTTTCAATTCCTGTTTTAATTTCTGTTTTAATTTCTGTTTCAATTTTTTGTTTTGCTGTTTCCGCTTTTTTAGCGGGACAATCATTTTCTTTTCCTTTGCCAAAGCCGTAGCAAAAGCTGACCGCCTCGACAGGACAGGCACGGATACACTTACCGCAGCGTATGCATTCGGTATGGTTGGGAGTTTTGGTTACATCTACATCCATCTTGCATGCTTTGGCACATTTTCCACAGGAAATGCACTTGTGTTTGTCTACTTTCATTCCGAAAAGTGACACCTTGTTAAGCAATGCATAAAATGCACCGAGAGGACACAGCCACTTACAGAACGGTCTGTAGAAAAGCACACTCAGTACGATTACTGCGATCAATATGCCCAGCTTCCACGAAAAGAGCGTACCAAGTGCGGCACGGATTCCCGAATCGACAGCGGAAAGAGGGATTGCCCCCTCGAGTACCCCTTGAGGACAAAGATACTTACAGAAAAAAGGATCTCCCATATCCGCATCGTTTGTAATGAGCATCGGCAGTAAACATACAGCAAAAAGCAAAACTGCATATTTTATGTATGTCAGCGGTTTCAGCTTTTTAGTGGGAAGCTTTTTTGTCGGCACCTTATGTAACAGTTCCTGAAGCCATCCGAACGGACACAAAAAACCGCAGATAAACCGCCCGAGCAGAACCCCTATCAATATGAGGAATCCTGTGATATAATATGAAAAACTGAATTTTGACGAACCCACCACTGCCTGAAACGAGCCGATTGGGCAGGCTCCCGATGCCGCCGGGCAGGAATAGCAATTCAGTCCGGGCACACAAACAGCCTTTCCTTTGCCTTGATAAATTCCGCCCTTAAAAAAATTCGGCAGATGAATATTACTCAGCAAAGTTGCTCCTGCTTGAATCAGCCATCGAAAGCGTGAGAGGAACTGCGATACACCGCCTCTTTTTTTCTTCGGTTCTTTGTTATCCAATTCCCACACACTCCAAACACAGCCGGATTGCCTTGCTTAACACGGTTTCTGCCTCTCCACGCAGAGCTCCGTAACACAGCATCGTAATTCCGCAGATAATCAGTACGATCTGAAATACGGCTTTTTTCTTTCGAGTCAATTCGGTCACCCCTTTCTTTTGTGCTTTCATTGTAGCACAGAGGATGTAAAATCTCTGTTAAGAACGAAAATTTAACAAAAACTTTATGCCTTAGCGATATAATTAAATTATCAAAGAAATATTAAAACATAACAAGGAGAGTTTTTATGCGTATTTTAGTAATTGAAGACGAGCGTGCGCTGTGCGAGACAATTGTTCGCAGCCTTAAAAGACTGGCATACAGCGTTGATTTTTGCTATGACGGAAACAAAGCAATTGAGTTGCTTGGAATGGAAAAGTACGATCTTGTTTTACTTGATCTTAATTTACCCGGTGCAGACGGGATGACGGTACTGCGAACTCTGCGACAAACCGACAGGGATACCGGAGTTTTAATTCTTTCGGCACGCAGTGAGGTTGCCGATAAGGTGGAGGGGCTGGATGCCGGAGCAAACGATTATCTGACAAAGCCTTTTCATTTGGAGGAGCTTGAGGCAAGAATACGCAGTCTGACTCGCCGGCGATTTACACAAAATAATGTTGTTTTGAACTGCGGAAAGGTTGCTTTTGACACCAAAGCCCGTGTTGCCGTTGCTGACGGTCAGGAGCTGTCACTTACCCGAAAAGAAATCGGAATACTTGAATATTTACTTCTTAATCAAGGCCGCCCCGTCAGTCAGGAAGAACTGCTCGACCATGTTTGGGATAACAGTGTTGACAATTTCAGCAATTCAATAAGAGTACATATTTCTGCATTACGAAAGAAACTGCGTGCGGCACTCGGCTATGACCCGATTCGCAATCGCATTGGTGAAGGATATGTTATGGAGGAAGAAAAAGTATGAAAAAGCTATCCTTGCAATGGCGCATAACTCTGATGACTGCACTTCTTATCGGAGCCACCTGCATTTTTATGAATGTTCTTATCGGCTATTCCGGCAGCCATTATATGGATTCCATAGGCTCTTATGTTACAGGTTACGGTGATACGGACAAAGGAGAACCTGACTTTTTCGATCCCGAACACGAAAAGCTTGATCGTGAATTGACTATTGTAATTAACGGAGCACAGGAATCCTTTATCGCTACCAATTGGTATATTACGGCGGCGGCAACATTGTTAGGCGGTGTGCTTGCGTATTTTTTAAGCGGGCATGCGCTGAAGCCTCTGCGTACTTTTACCGCACGGGTTGAAAAGGTTCAACCTAACAATTTGACGGATATGAAGATAACCGAAGATGTTCCGCCTGAACTGAGACAGTTTGTCAAGTCGTTCAATCGGATGCTTGACCGTCTTGATGAGGGATTTACCGCTCAACGACAGTTCACGGGAAACGCCGCGCACGAGTTGCGTACGCCACTTTCGCTTATGCTGGCACAGCTTGAACTTTTTTCGGCAGAGCATCCCGAGGCATTGCCTGAAACGGCGGAGTTCCTCCGATTGTTGCGTGAGCAGACCGAACGAATGACACAAATGACAAAAACCCTGTTGGAAATGAGCGAGCTTCGCACAGTATCGTGTGCTGACCGCATAGAGATAGGTCCTATGGTAGAAGAGATTTTCACTGACCTTGCGCCCCTTGCAGAGAAGAACAATGTTACACTTGAAAGCACGGGCGATGCTGTTATGACAGGCAGTGACACGCTGATTTACCGTTTGTTATATAATCTGACCGAAAACGCTATACGCTACAACCGTTTTGACGGTACAGTGAATATTACCGTAATGCACAAAGACAATCAGCTTGTTATTACGGTTGCGGATACCGGCTACGGCATCCCCGAACAATACAGAGAAAGTATTTTTCAGCCCTTCTTTCGTGTGGATAAATCCCGAAGCAGAGAATACGGTGGTGTAGGATTGGGACTTTCTTTGGTGTGGGAAATCGTTGCACTGCACAATGGTAAAATTCGTGTGGAAGAGAGTTCGGAAAAGGGTACTGCTATAGCAGTAAAGTTTCCGACAGATGCGATAAAAATTTAATATTTTGCGATTTTTTCTTAGTTAATTGTTGAAATTGCCGTAGCTCTGTGCTATACTATAATTAATTAATCGATTAGTTACCAAAAAGGAAGCGAACATTATGAGAATAACAGAGGAACAGCACAACGAGCGTAAGAGGGAAATGATGGAAAAATGCTTTGAATGCTATGCTGAAAACGGTCTGAACGGTACGGGTATCAAGGCTTTGGCGGCAGCGTGTGGCTGTACAACGGGAAATCTGTATTCCTATTTCAACAGTGTGGATGAACTGATTATTGAATCAACTGCATATTGTATGGAAAAGGTCGAGGATGATTTTATGGAAAAAGCTCCCACCGACCCGAAGGATGTTGTTCGATTTGTGAAAGAGGTTCCGTATTGGACCGCAAAGAAGCACGGCAAAAAATATCGGCTGATGTATCAGGTCTATACCCATCCGAAATATATTGAGTACGGCAAGAAATTCTTTGAGGGGGTAAATGAGCGCTATACCGAGTATGCCAAGCGGCTTGAGCCGAAAATCGGCATTCCGTACACGGTGATTACACCGCTGATTTTTATATTTGTCCGTGCCTGTGTACACTATGCTATGTTTGAGGATGAATATTATTTAAAAACCCAAATGGAGGTCTTAAAACAGGGTGTTGCCCTGTTTACTGATAAATACCGTTCACAATATTTGAGAGGAGGCAATGATAAATGAAAAAACGAATATACTGTATTACTACCGCACTCTGTCTTGTGCTTTGCATCGTACTTTGCATTGCATTTGCTGCCGTATGCAGCAAGGCGGAAAACAGCAAAACCCTGTTGCCGGAGGTGCGAAACAACGGCACATCAATCCAATGGAGAGATACCGCCGAAGAGGAATGGCACGATCTTGTTGCTCTTGACACGCTCAGAGGCGCTGTCGGAGAAAACGGCAAGGACGGAGCCGACGGTAAGAACGGAATAAACGGTGCTGACGGTAAAAACGGTCTTGATGGCAAAGACGGCACTGACGGTAAAAACGGTCTTAACGGCAAAGACGGTACTGACGGAAAAAACGGTCTTAACGGAAAAGACGGTGCTGACGGAAAAAACGGTCTTAACGGAAAAGACGGTACAGACGGTAAAAACGGTCTTAACGGAATAAACGGTGCTGACGGAAAAGACGGCGTTGACGGTAAAAATGGTCTTGACGGAAAAAACGGCACTGACGGAAAAGACGGCATTGACGGCAAAAACATAGAGGTACAAAGAACAACAGAATATATACAGTGGCGCTATGAAGGAGAAAATTGGCAAAACCTTGTTGCCATTTCCGATATAAAAGGACCCACAGGGCAGAACGGTAAAGACGGAGCAAACGGAAGAACACCGGAGTTCCGTGTAAATGAAAACAATCTTCAATGGCGTTATGTCAGCGATGAAATATGGTTAAATCTTTACGATCTTTCAAATTTGAAAGGTCTTGACGGAAAAGACGGAATCGACGGAAAGAACGGTGTCGATGGTCTTGACGGCAAAAACGGCGATACGCCGTTCATCGGTGAAAATGGCAACTGGTGGCTCGGAGTGACCGACATTGGCGTAAAAGCCGCAGGTGTTGACGGTGAAAAAGGCGACAAGGGAGATAAAGGAGATGCCGGACAGAACGGTAAGGACGGAGCAAACGGAAAAACACCTGAGTTCCGTGTAAATGAAAATAACCTACAGTGGCGTTATGTCGGCGATGAAATATGGCTTAACCTTTACGATCTTTCAATTTTGAAAGGTCTTGACGGCGCAGACGGTAAGGATGGTATAAACGGCAAAGACGGTGTTGACGGTAAGGACGGAACAAACGGACAAAACGGCTCTGACGGCAAAGACGGCAACACCCCGTTCATTGGTGAAAACGGCAACTGGTGGATTGGAACGACCGATACAGGAGTGAAAGCCACAGGAGTTGACGGTGAAAAAGGAGACAAAGGAGACACTGGTGAAAAAGGCGAAAAGGGTGACAAAGGAGATAAAGGCGACAAAGGTGATGCAGGTCAGAACGGCAGCTGTTCGGGATATTTTTACGGAGAGGCAAACGCTCCGAGGACAGTACTGAATAACAGTCGTGTCAATATTTCTGTTTACGAAAAAATAAGCAAGGGCGGCTTGATTTCATCCTACATGAATAATATTACACTCAAAAAAGGACATATTTACAATGTCTGCTTAAGCGGTTCTCTCGAAGTTGGTTCAAACGAATTTAACAACAGCGGCAATTACTCTATTCAGATGACAGACGGTTATGATGACGATCTGTGCAGGGAGCTTACACGAATAAAAAGGGACGGGGCAAAAATACCGTATACCAATGATCAACATTCCTTTAATTTCAACAGAATGTATGATGCGTCAAATAAAGACATTACATTGCAGTTGAGTTTTGAAAATTCGGCATACAATACTTATCTCGGTGGCTTCAGAGGTACTATTACAATAACTGCTCTTGATTAAATTTATATAACGGAGGTGGCGAAAAATGAAAAAACGAATACTTAGTATCCTGCTGACTTTATGCATGATGCTCTGCCTTACGCCGATAAGCGTATTTGCCGAGGAGGTTGGGGCATGGGGCTCTGCTGCGATACAGCTTGGCACAGATGCACTAAGTGTGTTAAGTAAAAATGTAAACACAGCGACCGCACCGACTGTGTATTTCGGACAAAACCATGATAATAATCCCGCTGCATGGCGAGTTATCGGCTATGACGGAAGCGGTGTTACAAGCGCACAAGGGGATATTACCCTGCTTGCGGCAGGCAATATGGGAGTTGTGAAATTTGCCGATACCACAGCAAACAACAAATATGCACCGAGTAATTTGAAAACCGCAATAGACGCGCTTGCAGCAAAGCTGACGACTGAAGAAAATGCCGTCGTAAAGAAACGGACGCTTACAAGCGGAAGTTACAACGGAGAAAATACCGACTGTGTAGCAGGAGCTCAGGTGGATAACGCTGTATTTTGGCCGCTTTCCATAGCGGAAGCGTCTGCGGTAAACAATGATCTGCGAATTGCGGATAAAGAACATACAAAATGGGCGTCAAGCTATTGGTGGTTGCGCTCCCCGGGCACCTCCGCTTATGTTGTCGCAGTTGTGAAAGGTAATGGTTCTGTCTCCTGTGCCGGGCACTCTCTCGGTACTGAAATTGGTGTTCGTCCTGCTTTTAACTTAAATCTGAACTCTGTCCTTTTTGCATCTGCCGCCGTGGGCGGAAAGCCTGACGGAGGATTGACCGAAGTTCCCGAATACAGCGGAAACGAGTGGAAGCTGACGCTTTTAGATAGTAGACGCAATTTTGCCGTAACGGAAAAAACTGTCAGCGCCGCCCCCGACGATACCGTTACGCTGAATTACAAAGGGGCGACCACAGGGAAAAATGAATATATCTCTGTCATCCTGGCGGATAACAACGGCGCACAGTATTACGGCAGAGTAGCACAGCCTACTGCCGAAAGCGGAACGGTTGAAATCAAAATCCCGTCTGACATTGCACCGGGCGACTATACCATGAAGGTCTTCAATGAACAGTATAACGGTGACTGCAAGACCGACCTTGCAAGTGCTTTTGCGGATGTCACGCTGACGGTGGAAAGTCAGCCTGACGAGCAGTTCACCCTTACCCCCGGTGGCAGATACTATTTTGACCTTTCGGCAATGGATATTCCCGGAACGGTAAACAGCAATTTGCCTGACAGCACACTTCATTATGTGCCGTTTACCTATGTGGGTACGGTCAACGCTTATAGGCTCACATCGGGAATGGCAACCACCGAGGAGCATGCTCAGAAGAATAAATATCCCCACAGCCTGTTTATAGCGGACTATGTCGTAACGAATGATGTAAGCTGGGATACCCTGAATACCGCAGATCTGATTTTCGGCAAGAACTACGCTGGCGGCGGCGTGGGCTATACACTGCGTGCGCCGTCCGTGGGAAGTAGTTATACAGGCTCAGATGATTCAGAACGCGGCACGCCCAAAAGCAACGAATGGGATAAGATACTGGATAAGGACGACGGATATATCAAAAACTGGAGGGAGATGCTTTCGTGTGGACAAGATACTACTATAAGAATTTCGGCGTCGTTCCGTGCGGTTCGCGGGTGGCACCGTTCGGCACGTTTCTGGACCAGCTACAATACTTCTTACTCGACCTTCGGCTTCCGCCCCGTCCTTGAAGTCCTGAACCCCGACACACTGAGCTCTGACGGGCTGAAAGCCGTTACCCTTGACCTTGGCGGCGGAACGCTGGGTAATAGCTCCGATGCTATTCAGATCATTGTGAAAAACGGCAGTACATTTACCGCTCCCGCATCCGATGGTCTGACCCGCCCGGACGGAGATACCGATAATTATTTTATGTGGCTTGACGGCAATGGCAATTCCTACGAACCCGGTGCCAGTGTTCCGGCTGATGTGACGGAACTGACGGTGCAGTGGACAGCCCCGACCTACGCCGTAACCTTGAATACGAACGGCGGCACGATCAACAACGGCAATGTCACCGGATACACCTACGGCGTGGGTGCAACACTCCCGGCGGCGGACGATATGACCTATACAGGCCACACGTTCAAGGGCTGGTATGACAACGAAAATCTGACCGGCTCTCCTGTTACGGCAATCGGCGGTACAGAAATGGGCAATAAGGAATACTGGGCGAAGTGGGAAATCAATCAGTACACAATAACCTTTGATACCAACGGCGGAAGTGAGATTGCACCCATTACACAGGACTACGGTACGGAAATTACCGCCCCTGACAATCCGACAAGAAAAGGTTATACCTTTAAGGGCTGGGATAAGGAAATCCCCGAAACCATGCCTGCGGATAATATAACGGTTAAAGCACAATGGGGAATCAATCAGTACACAATAACCTTTGATACCAACGGCGGAAGTGAGATTGCACCAATTACACAGGACTACGGTACAGAAATTACCGCCCCTGACAACCCGACAAGAAAAGGTTATACCTTTAAGGGCTGGGATAAGGAAATCCCCGAAACCATGCCTGCGGATAATATAACGGTTAAAGCACAATGGGGAATCAATCAGTACACAATAACCTTTGATACCAACGGCGGAAGTGAGATTGCACCAATTACACAGGACTACGGTACAGAAATTACCGCCCCTGACAACCCGACAAGAAAAGGTTATACCTTTAAGGGCTGGGATAAGGAAATCCCCGAAACCATGCCTGCCGAAAACCTTACAATCACGGCACGGTGGAAAGATACCGAAAAGCCGACGGGCGAAATTATCATAGGCACAAATAAATGGAATGAATTCTTAAACGAGCTTACCTTTGGCATATTCTTTAAGGATACACAGGAGGTAACTATAAATGCCGTTGATAACAGCGGAGTTGTGTTTGTATCCTATTTGGTAACTGATAAGGAGCTCTCCGAGGCTGAACTGAACTCTCTTGTATTCCGTGCATATGAAGAACCGTTTTACATAGACCCCAACGGAGAATATATTGTTTATGTAATGCTTGTTGATGAAAATATTAACATAACATACCTTCGCTCCGACCGATTAACGCTTGATAATATTCAGCCTGTAATCAGCGGTATTGAGAACGGCAAGACCTATTGTGAGGCACAAACCGTTATTGTTGATGAGAAGTATGTTGATACCGTTACCGTAAACGGCACGGCGGTTACGCTTGACGCAGACGAAGGCTTTGTTCTCTCTCCGACAAACGGCGAGCAGAAGATAGTTGTCACCGACAAAGCGGGCAATAATGCAGAGATGACCGTAACAGTCAACAACGGTCATACCTTTGGCGAATGGGTATCTGACAATGACGGTAAGCATACCCGAAAATGTACCGTGGACGGATGCGATGCGTTTGAAACCGAAAATTGCTCAGGCGGCAATGCCACCTGTACCGAAAAGGCGGTATGTGATGTCTGCGGTAAAGCCTATGGAGAATTTGACGGAACAAACCACGAGGGCGGTGTACAGGAGTGGACGACAAGAACCGCTTTTAATCACGAACAAAAATGGAACTGCTGTGGTGCTGTGATTGTGGCAAGTGAAGCACATGAGTGGAAAGACGGTGTGTGCCGAGAATGCGGATATGTATGTCTGCATAATGACGCAGATAAAGACCATATCTGCGACTACTGCGAAAAGACAATCTCTGAGCATGTAGATAAGGATAAAAATCATATCTGCGACTACTGCGAAAAGACAATCTCTGCTCATGAAGATGCGCCGACCGAAGAAATCAAAAAGGCTGACACCGTAACGGCTAAATTGCCTGATGATTCAAAGTCCCCTCAGACAGGCGACAACAGCAACCTTATTTTGTGGATTGCATTGCTGATTATAAGCGGCGGCGTTATGAAAGGAGTAACGGCATTCGGTAAGAGTAAAAAACATTCTGCCAAAATTAAAGATAAGTAATATTTTACGCTTTGTCATGGAAATATAGTGAATACGGCACAGTAGGTATAGAAACCGCTGTGCCGTATTTCTTTCAGAATGACTGCTTTTGAAAAACAGGCACTTTCTCGGTCATAGTCCGATAAGCAAAGACAAAGAATAAATGTACTGTCGGGAATTTAATGTCAATAAATTCGTATAGTTGCATTTGTTTTTATTTATGATACAATTAAAAGCAACAAAC
>OOCJ01001413.1_pt1 | contig 11212 bp, 8 predicted proteins | sample 1671481 | NCBI WGS metagenome assembly OOCJ01 (sample SAMN06348161, study PRJEB24527) | human gut metagenome | biome: human gut; feature: ankylosing spondylitis patient; material: feces | host: Homo sapiens | place: China | collected 2015-10 | reverse complement strand
AATAGCACTACTTTTTGTATGCTTTTCATTTTATCATGTCTCCATACTCGTCGAGGAAAACATCCCTCCAATAGAAATATTTCTCTAAATTAATATATTCCGAATCATGAAGACACCACGGATATGTCAGCTGTGGGACAACCACTTTATAATGATTTTTTCGCATTTCCAGGCTCTGCGAAATATCGTAAAAATCCCAGCCCGTAAAGATGTCTTCTCTCCATGGCACATCATACTGTGTTGCAATCAAAAGTCCATCAAGCGCTTCCACTTCTTCATAAGGCGCCTTGACTGTTCCTATAAACGCCTCCCCGGACTCTTTGATGTCACTTGAAAAAACCCAGCCAATCCGTTTTCCCGACCACATAATTGCATCTTTTGAAAGAGTTGGTGAACCAACTGCCCCCGTCATCCCAATTTCGGAATTCTCGAAAACACGCAATAAATCGTAAATAAAATCCTTCTTTACAATAAATACATCCTGATGAAGGTATACCTTATACTTCGCATCCGATGCCTGCATTCCTTCATTGTATCCTGCACACATGGATTTTGCCCCCCATATGGAAAGCTGCTCCACCTGATAGCCCTCCGGCACATCGAGGTTTTCAATATAACGTATACATTCCTCTTCATACATTTTATCATTTACACACATGATGAAACATATTTTTTTATCATTCATTTGTCTGTCCCCCATAATTCTGCGCCACCCATTCTAACAAACCGTCTGCTCCCTCGTCATTTTTTTGCATCACAAGAATATCTAGTGGCATCTGCTTTGACTGAACATATGGATTTTCATAATTTCCGGTCACAGTTCTCTTTTTTTCATGTGCAAGCTTTTTCATCATTTCCTTCGCCTGTAAATTCCCGTTAAGACAGGCTCCCAGACACATATTAACGCCATAGGAATACATCTGTAAGATTTCATATTCCACAGCATCTCTAAGCTGTGGATAGATGGGCAGTCCATGAAGTTTTTCGTAAATATTCTTCATTGCCTCATAAATATTGCTGCAATACCTCTGAAGCTGATTTGTATTTGAAGATGATTCTTCATTATTTCTGTAGTAATAAAAAACCTCTTTTACATTCTCAATTGTCTCTGCCGTCGCAAATACATAAGTCAGGAAATCGGAATCTTCCAGAATCGCATGATTTCGAAATCTGAGGTTGGTATCCTCAAACAATGTTCTGCGAAACAGTTTTGTGACAATATAACCACCGCCCACAATCAGTTCCCGACGTTTGTTGATGTCAAGTTTCCCCGTCAGCTCATCTGAAGTATGTACAATGGCAAGGTCCTCTGCCTGCTTATAATAGCCACAGTCTACGATATCACAGTCCTTCTCCGCTGCTCTTGCATAAAGCTTCTCATACATATGGATATCCACAATGTCATCGCAGTCAACAAAACCGATATATCTTCCTCTCGCCTGTGCAATTCCAAGATTTCTCGCTCCCCCTGCCCCTAAGTTTTCCTTAGAATCAATGACCTTTACCTTCTCCAGGAACTGTCTTTGACAGTCTTTCATAACCGCAAGGCTGCTATCCTTAGAGGCATCATTTACCAAAATAATTTCTATTTCTTTCAGAGTTTGGTTCACAACATTTCCGAGACATTCTGCCAGATACTTTTCCCCATTGTATACGGGTATAATCACACTCACCTGCTGGATACATTTCAACCGCTCCTCATACTGTTTCTGTTCTTCCTGCCATCCCATCTTTTGGCACAATTGTACCAGCATCTGACAATATTGCTTATCATCCGGATAGTTTTCCAGTCCATACACCAGTATCCGTCTTGCATTTTCCAATTCCTGATGTTCCAGAAAAATACATGCTAATACAGAATAACACTCTATTTTATTCAGTCCTGCAACCTCTATCAGTCTCTTCAGTGCCTCTGGCGTAATATGGTATGCCTGAATATATTCATACAGGCGTTTTTCCGCATCCTGCCCGCAGCCTAATTCAACCTCCCACAGCCGGAATTCCAGTTTTTTGAAAATTGTCTTTAGTTCTTCTACTGAATTTCCATTCATAATAAAATACGGTCCCTGGAGTTTTTGTATTTCATCGGAAGTAATTGCTGCAAAAATATGTCCATAGGAAAGCAGCGACAGACTCGGCACATAATATTGTACAACCTCAGGCTGCTGATAAATCCGGATAAACTGTACCACAGTATCCGCAGACTTATTTGTCAGGCATTTATCGACCTGTTCCAGATACTCCACTGCTTTTTCACGATACTGTAATATCAGTTCCTGATACATCTCCTCCGAAACTACAAATCGTACCTCCTCATCTGTTTCCATCTGTGTTGTCTCCTTTCACCGCTTCCACCAAATACTGATATACTTCAAACTCTTCCTTTGGTGCAATTCCCGGAAGCTTCAAAACAGCTTCGGCAAGCAGTTCATCTTCCTCCTTCATTCCTTCTCTGCCGCAGGTGCTGCCCATCCCTGTTATCTCAAAACCACATTGCACAAACATTTTCTCGATTTCGTTTCTGGTAAAGAAATGAATATGTGTACGGTCCAGCAATCCGCTGTCGTGGTAGGTAAAATCTCCCTGCAGCAGATGAACGATAACCGATATATTCATGATATTGGGAATACTGGTAATCAGCACTCCATCTGGTTTGAGCAGCTTTCTTACACGGCATAACATTTTGTCCGGGTTATGTAAATGTTCTAAAACATCTCCAAAAAGAATATAGTCAAACATCTCCGGCTGATATGGAAGTTCCATTGTTTCAATGTCACCGGCAATGATTTTTGCAAGATAAGTGCCATATTTTACCGCTTCTTCATTCAATTCCACCCCATATACGGTTGCATTCGGATATAAATATTTAATCCGTGCCAGCGTTGCACCACATCCGCAGCCAAGTTCCAGTACTTTGATGGCATCTCTCTTTCCTGCCCGAATCCGTTCAATCAATTCTGTTCTCGCATATGAATAATAGGAAATATCGATTCCCCATTTATCTAAAAATACCTGTCCGTTTTTTGCCATAAATCTGCGGTATTTTTCTTCGTCCTTTGCCATATTAAGGCTGCCATAATGATAAATAAAACTGTTATAGCAAAGCAGCAATTCATATCCCGCCCGGGTAACTCTCATTCCATAATCATTGTCCTCAAAGTTTCCCCATTCGTAGCGTGTATCTAACAGTCCGATCTCATCTAAAACACGGCGTTTCACAAGCATTGCAAAACCCACAAGCCACACCTTATTCTCATAAGGATCCGGCAGCGGTGTACAAATCTGTGCTGCCTCATTCAAGTATTCCTGCACGCTTCCCAGTTTCTCGGAAAGTGCCTGATTATTCCCCGCATAATTTGTAATTGGTCCGACCGCTCCCACCGTTGGCCTTTCATACAATCCAATCCGAAGCCAGAACAGAGCATTTGGCGGTACAATTGTATCATTGTTCAGCAAAAGAATATCATTTTGTTGTGATGACAATTCGATTCCCTGATTGCAGCCACCCGCAAATCCAAGATTCTCCGTATTACATTGCAATACAAGATCCGTCTGTTCTTTCAGCCATTCTGCAGCCCCATCGTCTGAAGAATTGTCCACAACTACCAGTTCATAGGCACTTTCCGGGCAGGTATCGCGGATACTCTGAATACATCCTTTTAAGATATCTTTGATATTATAGGACAAAATTACAATTGATGCCGGATGCACCTCGAATCCGGCACCCTTTTGCTCTTTCTCCATTGCTTCCTGGATGAGCGCCCTGTCTTCCTCATTCTCACAGTAATAATCTGCCTGTTCATAACAAAGATATGCCTGATTGCAATTTCTGCGCCCATAATAATTTCCAAGCATATAATATAATTCATAATTTGACGGATTTATCTGTAAGCCCCTTGAAATACAGGCAAATTCTGCCTCCTCTATCCCTTCAATCTGATAAAGGGTTGCATTGAGAATCCAGAATATTTCTGTATTCTCTCCCGCTTGAAAAAGCTCATCTGCCAGCAGACGCGCTTTTTTGTATTCCTGTGTCTCTATTAATCTCTGCAGTTCCTCTGTCATCTTTTCCTCCTCTAATTTCCTGCCTTTATCATGCGTTCAAGCAAACTTACGAACTGCTCCTGCATCCCGATTGCCTCAGAATCCCGTAATATCACCTCAATCCGGTGATTTAACGTATCTGTGCGAAAATAATCATCCCGGTATTTTTGTACCATCCTACAGCTTGCCAACAAATAATTGATGGCATTTCCGGACACTCCCGTCGTGGAGTAAGAAGCCTCTAACAAAATTTCATCCAGAAAAACTGCCTGATACCCTGCTGCCATTTTCAGCGCAAAATCATAGTCCTCCAACGCTTTTAACTCTGTGTCAAATTCTCCCGCCTGTTCCAGACATTGACGTTTTGCCAGAATTGATGGGCAGGGAACAAGATTATCATACAAAAGCTGTGCATAAATATTTCCGGATTTTTTTTCGGGCGGAAGCTCTTCCGATGGCAAAACCGCACAACGCCCCTCTCCCAGGTCATATGCGATTTTATGATAAACGAATCCCGTAGTTATATCTGTTCTTTTCAGCACATCCATTTGTTTTTCAAGCTTATCCCTATGCCAGATATCATCCGAATCTGCAAAAGCAATATAATCACAGTCTGCCTGTGCCATTCCATAATTGCGTGCCGCCGCTGCGCCCTGATTGATTCCCGGGTTATAATAGCGAATTCTTCTGTCCCCAAATTTCTCCACCAGATGCCTTGTATCATCGGTCGACCCGTCATCTACGAGTATCAGTTCAAAAAAAGGATATGTCTGACCAAGAATACTTTCCAACGTTTTTCCAAGCAAATGTGCCCGGTTATAGGTTGGAAGAATAATACTGACCTTTTTCTGCTGCATCACATTTCTCCCATGCGACTGCAGAAATAATCCACCACTGCTCTCCAATCCTGCTGCAGTGCACTGTCATTTCTTGCAATCACCTCAACGGCTGTCTCCGTCACAAAGTGTTCTTTTAAGTACTTGATATCTATATCGTTCCATTCTTCTTTTTTCTTTAACAGCTCTGCAATATGGCGGAAATGTATAATAAGCTGTGGCAATTCCTGTGTATCGTCCAACATCCCCTTCTGGTGTCTGTCTTTTTCCATTTTGCATATGTAGATAATTTGTTCAATAACCGGTATTTCCTGCTTTAAATCAGAATGTTCCAGCTGGATGTCCGGACGCACCTTTAAAACGCCGTAAAACAGCTCTGATGCCTCTTCTATCCGCCCTGATTTTAGCAGCTGTCCCACTGCAAGTTTTAATTCCTTTGTTTCAGCCTTTTCTTCTGAGATTCCAACCCTGGACTCATATACTTTCAGTCCACGCGCGGTAATCCACACCAGTAAAAGCTGTTCTGACAAAAAACCGAATACTCTACGGTGATATTCATCATAGCTCTCCACATCAATCCGTTTCTCAAGCTCAAAGAAAATCGAAAAAAGCCATTCACAGTATGCATTAAAATAGATTCTCGAAGTTACCATCAGGTTGCCAAAGTAATGTTTTTCCCCCTGCATCACCTTACAGAATACCGGATAATCCTCCGGATAAAGCTCCTTGATGACTTCTCCCTCCAAATCCAGATCTTTGCTGTTATGCGCCTTACCATAGTAATCATAGTACGGCTCCCCTGCATACATTGCCTTTGAAGTGATGATGTCATAGGATTGTAAAAGAGTGTCATAATCCTTCTCTGTCAAAAGTTCCATATCATCATCTACAAAAAAACGCCTATAATGGCACAGTCCGATATTTTCCTGTCCCGTATAATTTTTCCAGAGCCAGTACAATCCTGTCAGCTCTCCATAGTAACAATTATACTCCGAAATAGAATCCCCGGTATCGTCTCCCATATATCCCAAATCTTCATGTACCGCTCTTCCTACCTGAAGCGGCACATAAACCGGATTCTCTGGCTCTGCAAATTTTTTATGTGTCATTACAAAAATTTTTGTCATATGTTTTCCCTCAAATGTATTCTATAATTTGTCGAGTATTTCCAAAAACTGTTTTGCACGCTTTTCCCAGGTATGCTTTTTCCTTGCGTACTCATACCCGTTCTTTGCAATTCTGCCGCTCCACGCCTTATCTTCAAGCAGCTTTTTTGCTATTTGCGGCAGATTCTCTAAGTGGCTCAGAGAAAACATCACACACTGTCTGCCATTCTCAAGTTCCCCATCATTGTAGGTTGTTTCATCTGTCAAAAGCACTGCTCCCGACAGCATGCTGCTTGCCATCCGCTCTGTAAATCCCCCTTTATGCCATGCCATAATATTAAGTGACACCCTGGCATCTTCAAATATCTTAAGGCTTTCCTCCGGCGTCACTTCCTGGTGGATTTTAAGATTCGGATTTTCTGCAAACGGTGCATTTCCCCAGCTATCTCCCCAGACATCCACTGAAAGTCCGGCATCTAGCAGGGTCTTAATTACCTTTTCCCGATAATAATACATGACACATTGAATGACCGCCCGGAATTCATAAAAAATTTGAAAAAAATCCTGCCCTGCAGCCGGAATCCCATAATATCGCAGCGTTTTTTCAAAAGCTGCTTCCGCCGTAAGCCAGGGCATTTTTCTCATCATAAGAAGAAATCTGTTTGCCAGAAACCGGACCCTTGGTATACACTGGCGGATTACCCCGCATTTTTTTCGATAATCCCCATAGGTTCCAACAAAAACTATCCCATAGGTTCTCGTCTCATACCCGCGTTTTTTCAACTGTGTCTGCTGCAGCTGCATCCCCCCGGGCGGAAATAAATAACTGCCCTTCACCCGTGGATAATACTGTTTTATAAAATTACAATAATTAACGTCATGTGTCAGAACATAATAATCTTCCGGCACATCCGAAAGCTGCTCCAATAGCCAAACCGGATGATCCAATATCATATTGAATTTTGGACCGAAAATCCGGTCATGGAGATATCCACCTGCCTCTTTCATATAGATTTGAAACAGATAACTCTGGATTCCTATGATTGCCTTAAATCGTCTGTCTACATATCTTCCTATCCCAGACAGCTTCTCTGCGGACTCCTCGTAAATCCATACACGCTCTCCACACATCCGTAGTGCCTGTGCAAACTGCCCGAGCATTGTATTCATGATATTATAACAGTAGGTCGCCCCATAGTAGACCAGAATCGGTGCTGTTGCCGATACCAGCTTTTCGTACTGTTTTCCATGAGACAGCATTTCTTCCAGATAAGAAACCGCCTGTTCCTTGTCTGTGCTCTCCTCTGCACGCTGTATCAGTTCTCCAATCACAGCATCAAAATACCCGGTACTTTTTAAAATGTCACTGTACTTTGCCGCAATATAACAGTCTGCCTGATAATTCTGCCAGCCGCCTTCCTCCCACACCGTGTTGATTGCCAAACTATTTTCAGCACACTCATCACTCTGATTCTCTTCTGACGTCTGGTTCACATTTGCAGTGGTTTTTCTCCCGATTACCGGATATTTTAAAGCCAGTCGGAGTAGCCACTCATAAATCCGTTTTTGCTGCAAATTCTCATTACAATATCCACACTGCTCTAATGCCTTCTTCGGAATCACAAGTTCTCCATCCGAATACCGCTCATCCAACAAAAGCTGCTCAAAGGAAAGCAGCTCTCCATCCTGCGAAATCAGTGAATGGTACAGCCAGATTTTTCCTTCCGGATTTTCTGACTGCCATTCCCATTTTTCTTCCCGGCAGTCAGCCCCTATCACAAACACATCTGTTTCCTGCAGGAGACCTGCAATTTTCCTGTTTGTCAATTCTTCCCGTCTAATAAATATCGTCAAAGTTATTCTTTCCTTATTGAATTTAAAAAGCCTTCATGTTACCATCAATTATAGCAGTTTCTATTTTAAAATACTATGAGTTTTTAGGAGAAGGTCATGAATTTTCTGTTTGTACTGGTAAAAGATTCTATCTATGATATTGCTTTTACATTAAAGAATATGGGTCACAATGTCACTGTAATGGAACATCATCCCTTCGACCCTGTAGATTTGGAATGTACAGCTCCATTAACCCCCATTGAGGATGCCTTACGTAAAAACTCCTATGACTATGTTATTACGAACCTTTATATTACGGTGCTGTCCAATCTCTGCCAGAAGTATGAGGTTCCCTATATTGCATGGATTTACGATTCTCCTTTGATATCCGTCTTCCACGAATCCGTCTTTAATCCTGTAAACCGCATTTTTATTTTTGACCATACATTCTACAACCGATTACAGCAGATTGGTATTCCACATGTTTATTATATGCCTCTTGCTGCCAACACGGACCGTATCAATACATTTGTCATGACAGATGAAGATGAAGCAAAATACAGCTGTGACATCTCCTTTGTGGGTTCCCTTTATGAGAAAAACGCCTACAATGATTTAGCAGGCGTTCTGCCACCCGAAGTCACTTTGCCTATGAATATCTATCTGATGCAGAATCTTTGTAACTGGCATTCCGTGCGGGAATGGCCGCTTCTTCCACCGGAATGTGTCAGCTATCTTACGGATAGCCGGTACTCCGATATTTCTGCGCTTACAAAGTTTGAAATGCCACCTTCCATGTATCTTGGTATTATTTTTCTTTGTAGAAAATTGGCCGAAATGGAACGTATCACTGCCTTAAACACTCTTGCAGAAGATTTCCCGGTAGACCTTTATACTTCCGGGCAAAGTCCGCATCTTGTCAGTCTGCGGACGCATCCTTCTGTGAATTATTACACAGAGCTAGGAAAGGTATATTATTTCAGCAAAATTAATCTGAATTTTACGCTTCCCTCGATTGAAACCGGTGTCCCACAGCGGATTTTTGATATTATGGCATATGGCGGCTTTGTCATGAGCAATTATCAGGCAGAATACGACACTCTTTTTACCCCTGGAAAAGATCTGGTTGTCTTCCACGACCTTAGCGAGCTGAAAGAACTCGCCGCCTATTATTTAAACCATGAGAAAGAGCGTATTACAATTGCCGCAAACGGCTATCGGAAGGTAAATAAATATTATAACTATGAAACCCAGCTTAAAAAAATCATTTCCATCTGTGAGGAGAATCCATTATGAAGTTATTGTTTTATCGTTACGGAAATATCTGCGAACCGGATATCATTGAAGCCTTTCAGGAATTGGGTTTCGGCGTTGAAGAGATTACGACTGAAATCACAAACAAAGCGGTATCTCCCCAAATGTGTATTGAACTTGTCAGCCAACACCTTTTTGCACACCCGGTTGATTTCGTATTCAGTATCAACTTTTATCCTGCTGTCTCAGAGGTATGTAACATTTTTCATCTGCCCTACCTGTGCTGGACGGTCGATTCCCCTGTTATGGAGCTGTTTACAAAATCCATTCAGAATCCCTGTAACCGTATTTTTTTATTTGACCGTGCTACCTATGATGAAATCTCACCCTTAAACCCGGGAAATGTGTTTCATTTACCGTTAGCTACAAACATCTCGCAAAAAGACCAGTTGATTCAAACTGCCTCTGCTGATACCCTTAACCGTTACCGTGCCAGAGTTTCCTTTGTCGGTTCGTTGTATTCAGAAAAATGTGCCTATGACCGGCTGGATGCTCCACATTCCTACCTTACAGGGTATCTGAACGGTTTAATGCAGGCCCAGCTTAAGGTATACGGTTATTATTTTATTGAAGAAGTTTTACCGGATTCCATTATCCAGGAATTTATTGCACACTTTCCCCATTTCTACCATCTTCCGGAAGAAATGGAAAGTTTTTTGACAGACCGCATTACATTATCCCAGCTTTACATTGGCACCAAAATTTCTGCAATGGAACGGGATCCTGTTACCATCTATACTGGCAGCGACACAACCGCTTATCCAAAACTGCTTAACAAGGGTCTGGCAAAAACACTGACTGAAATGCCTCTGGTATTTTACGGTTCCGATATTAATCTGAATATTACTGCCAAATCCATCCGAAGCGCATTGCCGCTTCGCATCTGGGATATTCTTGGTTCCGCTGGCTTCTGCCTTACGAATTATCAGTCAGAAATTCCTGAATTTCTGACAATCGGAGAGCACCTTGACGTCTACACAAGTATGGATGAATTGGAAGAAAAAATCGCCTATTATCTGGAACATCCATCTATCAGAAAAGAGATTGCGGAGAACGGCTATCAGGCGGTAAAAAATCATCATACTTATCCAATCCGTCTGGAACAAATGTTAGAACTTGCTTTTTTTAAGTCTTAAGAAATGGAGTTTTTATGAATATCGTTTATTTGGACTGGCCCTGTTTTGGGCAGGTTGATGTTCTTTTCACATTAGAACATATTATGAACCATACTGTCACACGTTTTTTCCATAAAGATTATACGGAACGAAACAGTGAAGATTTCCTGCATTCATTTGATCTCCTTTGTGAAAAAACGGATTTTAACTGTTGTTTTTCCTATAATTTTTTCCCGTTGATGGCAGAAGCATGTCACAGGCACAACATTAAGTATATTTCGATTGTCTATGACAGTCCCTTTGTCAAACTCTACTCCTACACCATCACCTATCCGACAAACTACGTGTTTTTATTTGACTCGCAATTATACCTGGAATTAAAAAAAGGTGGGATTTCCACCGTGTACTATACAGTTCTCCCGGTCAACGCAACCATTATTGATACACTTTTAACAAAAGAATATAACAGGGAGCGTACCACCTGTGATATTTCGTTTGTTGGCGCACTTTATAATGAGGAACATAACCTTTTTGATTCATTATATCAAAAACTGGATGATTACAGTAAAGGCTATCTGGACTCCATCATGGAAGCGCAGCTGAAAGTATCCGGTCTTAATTTCATTGAACAGGTTCTGACACCAGAGCTGATTGCAAAAATGCACGATGCAGAGCCATACGAACCTTACCCGGATGGAGCCGAAACCTTATCAAATGTCTATGCTACCTACTACATTGACCGTAAGCTTACTTCCATGGAACGCATCCGGCTTTTGACACGGGTCTCAGCAGAGCATCCCCTAAAGCTGTTTACGCTGGATAAGCACTGTAAGATTCCAGACGCTGTCAATATGGGGATTACCGACTATTACGCAGAAATGCCGCTTGTTTTCCATGACAGCAGGATTAACCTGAATATTACACTAAGAAGTATTCAATCCGGTATTCCACTGCGCTGTATGGA
>OOCJ01001410.1_pt1 | contig 11228 bp, 14 predicted proteins | sample 1671481 | NCBI WGS metagenome assembly OOCJ01 (sample SAMN06348161, study PRJEB24527) | human gut metagenome | biome: human gut; feature: ankylosing spondylitis patient; material: feces | host: Homo sapiens | place: China | collected 2015-10 | reverse complement strand
GCTGATTTACAAAGATTTACAATAGGTTTTGTACTCGATTATGTAGAAACCTATTTTGCATTACGAAACAATAAGAATATCCACGAAGATGAAGAAAAATATCGGAAAATGAAATCTGTGTTGCCTTTCGTTACAGAAAGATTTGAAAGTAAAGAAATCTCGGAAAAGCAGTATAGCGAGTTTATGAACCGATATAGAAAATTGGAGGACAGATATGGCATCAACGATTAAAGGCATCACCGTCAAGATTGCAGGCGATACGATAGACTTGCAGAAATCTTTAAAAGCTGTGCAGTCCTCATCCTCGAGCTTACAGAGCGAATTGTCGGCTGTTAACAGACAATTAAAGTTTGACCCCGAAAACACTGTCTTGCTTGCTCAAAAGCAAGAAGTATTAAAAGAACAAATTGAAAACAGCAAATCTGCCCTTAAAAAGTTACTTGATGTACAGGATCAGGTTGAAGAGCAGGCAAAAAACGGCGAAATCTCAACCGAGCAGTACAGGGCTTATCAGCGTGAAGTCGAAAAAGCGAAAAGCAAACTTGACTCCTTTGGCGAACAGCTCGACAAGACAAGAGATAAATTTGATAAAGTTACCAACGGAATTGAAAATCTTGAAAATAAGTCAAATACAACTGATTTATCCAAGGTTAAAAAAGAAATGGATGATGTTAAATCCTCCGCTGACAATCTCAAATCCGCTGTCGGTGATACATTAAAAGAAGCTGGTGCAGCGGCAACAGCAGTCGGCGGAGCGTTGACCGGAGCTGTCATAAGTGCAAACAGCGAAGAAAAGGCTTTAAATTCCTTGCAGGCTCAAACAGGCTTGACTACCGAAGAATTATCAAAATACGAAAGCATTATCGGCGAAATTTACAAAGACAATTTTGGCGAATCACAGGAAGACATTGCGAATACCTTATCAAAAATTAAGCAGGTTACGGACGAACAAGATCCCCAAAAGCTTAAAGATATGGCGGAAAACCTGTACACGCTCGAGGGAACCTTTGATAACTTTGATATCAGCGAAACTTTAAGAGGCATTAACGGTCTGATAACCAACATGGGCTTAACAGCTGATGAGGCTTTTGATTATATTGTAAAAGGCGCGCAAAACGGCTTAAACTACAGCGGAGAGCTCGGCGACAATATCGCCGAATATTCACAGGTTTGGGGACAGGCAGGCTTTGATGCCGAGCAGATGTTTTCAATTCTCGAAAACGGCACAAAAAACGGTGCATATAATCTTGACAATGTTAATGATTTCGTCAAAGAATTTACAATCTCTCTTTCAGACGGAAGAATTGAAAAAAATCTTGGAAGCTTTTCAAAAGGCACGGGCGAAATTTTTAAAAAATGGAAGGACGGCAAAGCTACTGCATCAGATGTTTTTTATAGCGTTATCAGCGACTTAAAAAACACAAAGAATGAGCAAAAGGCATTAACCACAGCTTCAACGGTTTGGTCGGCTCTCGGTGAAGATAACGCAATGAAAGTTATCAAATCGCTTGGAAATGTCAACAAAAACTACAAAAACGTCAAAGGCTCAATGGAAAAAATCAAGGATATCAAATATGATGATATCGAATCCGATTGGGCGAGCCTCGGCAGGACAGTGCAGACTGATGTTATTAATCCTATCGGCAAGTCGCTGTTTCCGGAAGTCAAAAAGCTTTGTAAATTTGTCGAAAATCATACTGATGATATTATTCCAACGCTAAAACAGATTGGTGTTTTAACTACTGCTATTTGGTCGGGTAAAAAGGCCACTAAAATAGTTACAGAAATCAAAAATCTGTGGGGAGCTTACAAGTCTTTGAGAGCGGCAACAGATGCCGCTAAAATCTCACAAGAGGGACTTAACACTGCTCAAAAAGCAAATTTGTGGGGATTAGTTGCAGGTTTAGTTGTTGGTGCTATAGGCGAAATTTGGGCATTTTCAGAGGCTAACGACAGTGCAAAACAATCCCAAGAAGAACTTAACGAAGCTCAGGAAAAAGCAAAAGAAGAAATCAAAGAATTGAAAGACGCAAATGATGAATATGTGCAGAGCAAGAAAGATGCGGCATCGGAGGTTGAAAGCGAATTTCAATATTACGACGATTTATGGGTCGAATTGCAAGGTATTGTTGACAAAAACGGCGAAGTCAAAAAAGGCTATGAAGACAGAGCTCAATTTATTACCAATGAATTGAGCCGAGTTACAGGCAATGAAATCACTTGGAACGGCAATGTTATTCAGTCTTATAAAGACCTTAAAAGCTCAATGGATGATGCCCTTGAATCAAAGAAAGCACTTGCTTTGCTTTCAGCGACCGAAGATTCTTATCAGACAGCAGTTTCAGGTCTTGCAGGCGCAAAGACCGACAGCGTTAATCAGTATGCCATTGTTCGTGAAAATAAAAATGATGTGAGCAAGGCAAGAGATAGCGTAAATAGCTTGCAAATGCATGACACAAAAGCTGAAAATGTCGCATGGTGGGCATATGAAAATAAGAACATTGATAAGCATACATTAGGTGTCATTAGCGCTAACGCTAAAGGTGAAAAGGTTGATAAAGAAGAACTTGATGTCGCTCAAAGCCGTATAAAGGCATTAGAAACAGCTTACGACCAAGAATTGGAAAATCGCAAAAATGTTTTAAGCCAAAAAGAAAGCGTTCTTAAAGACGCCGAAGCCAAGTACAAAACTTATCAAGACAAAATCGTCAACTACAACACCACAATTAAAAATTTTGAGAATTTAACCGCTGCAAATGCTAAAGGCAATGCCGAAGAAATCAAAGCCGCTATGTCTGATGTGGAAAACAGCTTAATCACTCACACGACAGGAACTAAAGACACACTCGAACAGCAGGTCAATGATTTTAAGACAAATGCCGAGAATTTAAGGACAGCATACAAAGACGGTGTTGAAGGTGTCACAAAAGACCAAGTTGAAGAAGCCGAAGAATTGCAGGAAAGAGCAGAAATTGAGCTTGCTAAATACACCGATATGTATGGCACGGTTGCCGCAATCGCTACGGGAAAAGCTGACGAGATTAATGCTCAACAGCAGAAAATCAAAAACGGTTTTATTGATGCCGAAACAGGTTCAAGAGAAAGCCTCGAAAACCAGCTTGCAAATTTTACCGCAAACTATGAGTTATTAAAAACTGCAATGGACGAAAATCAACCGGGCGTAACTCAAAAAATGGTTGATAATGCAAAAGAGCTTGTAGATAAGGCAACCGTTGAGCTTAACAAACTCGAACCAAACAGCGAAGAAGCCGGTAAAGGCATCCCTGAGGGCACCAGCAAAGGTACGAAAGACAAAGACGCCAACAAAAAAGTTGATGATTCGTGCAAGTCGCTTGTCAATAGAATCTTTGATAATTTTTCGGGAGTTTATGACAAATTCTACGAAGAAGGCAAAAACTTAGTTCAAGGCTATATGGACGGTGCTGGAAGCCTTACCGATAAATTATTTAAGTCGGCAGGAGGACTTGCAGAATTAAGTCTTAGTGCTATTCAGAAAACACAAGATTCACATTCGCCTGCCCGAAAAAGCCGAAAATTAGGACAAGACTTAGGACGAGGTTACCCACTCGGCATTAAAGACGAAATCGGAGAAGCAGAAAAGGCGGCAAGGTCTATGAGTTCAAGAACCTTGTCAGCACTTGAAGGTGATCCGATTCGAGCAATTAACGGCAAGTTTGCAAATATTCGCACACAAAGTCAAAATGCAGCGGTAAACGGTCAAATGTTGAAAACTGTTACAAATTCACCTACGATTGAAATTCAATTCACAGGCGATGTCAACATCAATAATGACATGGATGTTGATGATTTTAACCGACGTGTGTCAACTGCGATTGTGCAGACACTTGACGGTGAAGCGTCGAAATTGGGAGGTTAAAGATGAGGCATAGTTTTACATACAACGGCACTGATTTACGGACATTAGGCTTTTTTATAGCTACACCTCCCAAATATCAAATCGCAAAACGCAGTTTTGATTTTACTTCTGTTTATGGCAAAAACGGCGGAGTGATTTCTGACAATGGTGTTTTCGATAATGTTGAAATGCAGTTCGAGGTCAACAGTTATCCATACATTGTGCCAAACGAAAGTAACGCTGAGCTTGTAAGAGCGTTTGCTGAGTGGCTTACCGTTTGGGACGGTGAATATAAAATCTTTAGGGATACATATAACACCGGCTATTTTACCAAAGCGATTTGTACAGGAATTGAGCCAATAGAAGAGGTTGCTCCTCTTTGCTTGTCAACGACTATAAATTTTAGTCGAGTGCCGTATTGGTACAGTGATTTAGGTCAGGAGATTATCCGACCCAAATTGACCTCAACACAAAACGCAGAAATCAAAGTCTATAATCCTGAAAATTACAAAGCAGAGCCTTTAATAAAAATCATCAACAAAGGTGCAAAAGTTAACCCGTTGACGCTGACGGTTAATGATAGTCAAACTTTAACGGTTAAAACATCATCGGATAAGGATTATATTGAACTTGATTCCGAACAGCAGTCCGCTTCTTTCAACAACGGCATGAGTTTAGCAAACAATTGCATAATCTGCACAGAGTTTCCAAAGCTTTTGCCCGGTTGGAATAAAATAAAACTCTCAGGAAAAAGCGCAAATGCGTTTACTGACATTGAAATTAAGCCTAATTGGAGGAGATTGTAATGTACCCTATCTTGTACAACATTGCTGATTATTACAAAAATTCAACACCATTGTTTGATTCTAACGGTTTCGGTTTTTTGACTGAATGCACCGAGTTTTTGGTGACAATGGAGCAAAATGGCACATACAGCTTTAGCGCGAAAATAAAAAGCACAGATAAGCTCGCGCCGAAAATTAAAATAACCTCATATATTAAAGCGAAAGTAAATAATGCATCTGAGCCACAGTATTTTTATGTCACAAAAATAGAAGTCGATAAAAACGGTGATTTAACCGTGTCGGGCGAACATGTGTCAAGAATGTTTTTCCAAAACGGAACAATTCCTCGTGCAACAGACGGTTCGATGTATGGCACTCCGAAAGAACTAATTGACCACTTCATGCGAGATTACAGCCAAGTAGGGAAACCTCTGTATATGTGGTTTACGGAGGCCCCATATAAGTGGTTTAGTTTCAGTTCATCAATCACAGCAAAGAAAAGAATTTACTTGGGCTATTCACAGGCAGTAAAGTTTGAAGATATTTTCAAAGACGATGACGAAGGCCTGATAAATCAGTTTGGCGGTGTTCTGTATTTTAACAATTTTGACATTTACTTTGAAAAAATCAGTACAGCAGGTGCGAAAAGTGGCTATCGTATAGCTTTCGGCGCTAATGTGTCAGATTATAAGCAGACTGCTGAAATCGGCAACTACTATACACATGTTATGCCTTACGCACGATGCAACACTACGAATAATAAAGAAGTCGTCGTGTCAAGCCCTGAACCGTATGAAACAGGGCTAAAACGGAACATAAAAAACACATATTTATTTGATTGCACCAATAAAATCAAAAAATATACATTAAATCCAAGCACCGGCGAAAATTACGAAGAAGTCAGAGATGCTTTGCGTAACGCAGTTGCTGATTATAACTATTCGACGGAACAGACATCGGAAACACTGAGCATAAAAGTAACTCTTGAAAACGAGCTTACTAAAATGCACGCAATCAAACTTTATGACGAAGTGACGGTTGTAATGCCGGACGGCACGAATCTTAGCCGAAGAATTTCAAAAACGGTTTACGATAGCGTGTCCCAAAAATACAAAGAAATTACAATCGGTGACTTAAGTATGTCAATGTCTGATTTGTTAAAAATCCAAAGGAGGTTTAAAAGGTAATGGCAATTAGTATGAAACATAAATTGGTTACGATTGATGTTAATAATCGAAATGCACCAAATGTTGTTGCAATTGCAAATGTAAATGACAAAGCGGTTCGCTATCTTGATGTAACTTTAACGGCCAGCGGTGAAAAATTGACCTTTGCAGACTGCACAGTAACTGCAACCTTTGCGACGGACGGATATTTAATCTCAGATTCAGTCGCTTGCACCCTGAACAGCACGGCAGATGTTATTACTGTTCCGCTCGAAAATTTCAAGTCTATGTCGGGCTTCTTGGCAATCGAAATTAAGATTGCAAACGGTGAAACGCAGGTGTTAAACACGCCGCTGACCTTAAAAGTCATGGTAACTCCGAGCCTCGCTGAAAACAGCAAAATAAACAACGAAAGTGCTGGCAGTTTTGTCGAAATCAGCCGAGAGGTTGCCACAGCAAGAGGTAATCATAATTCACTCGGAGCAAGGCTTAACGGGATTGATTCGTCTGTTTCTGACAAAGCTGATAAAAGCACGGTCAGTCAGTTATCAGCACGAATGCAGACGGCAGAAACATCTCTTGCAGGTAAGGCTAATGCAACAGATGTAGTCAATGCACTTAAATCAAAAGAGGACAACGCAAACAAAGTAAGCTCCAAAACGGGCATTACAGACAGCAGCACTAATTATCCGAGCATTAAATATCTTGACGATTTTTATTACGATGCAAGCGAAGCCTACTCATCAGAAGAAACGGACAAGCTTCTTGCAACTAAATACGATTCGTCAAATATTGAAAGCGGAACATCAACGCTTACACCATACTCAACCGTCGCGGATAAAATCAAAAGTGCAAACTGTACATATAAGACGATTGGTGACATCGTAATCGTCAGTGCAACCGTCAAAATGAACGCAGTATCTCTTGCCGGCAATAGCATGTGTCCGCTGATTGATTTGCCGTACAAATGTATTTCCGAGGACAATGTTTTTTGTGTTGGTATTTCAAACCTTGGCAAGCTCTTTAAATTTGCCATTCCGAAAAATAACACTTGGCTACAGTTTTCGACTCAGGATAAGACGGCTTACACATTTGCAGACGGCGAGCAAATTAATGTGATTTGCTTGTACAAAATTAAATAACGGAGGTAAAAATTATGGAACTTAAAGAAAAAATCACACTTGATATGCTCACAAAGGACAGCGTGTCGGTACTCAGACAGCAGTTTTTGACCTTTAACGGTGAAGAAATGCAGGTCGGCGGAAACATCCGCAACGCATACATGAACAGCAAATCGGGCAGAGAACAGCTCAAAACGGTGCTGTCTGATGAATACTATAACGCTGTCATGGCTGTATGGGGTGATAATCCAACCGTTGATGAGCCGACAGAAAGTGAGATTGAAGTAAAATGACACCCGAAGTAATTGTATCGGTTATATCGCTGTTTGGTACTTTAGTTGGCACACTTGGTGGCATTTGTGTAAGCAACCGAATATCAAACTATCGAATCGAACAGCTCGAAAAGAAAGTTGAAAAACATAACAATCTCATTGAGCGCACATATGCGATTGAACAGCACAATGCGGTTGTGGACGAAGAAATTAAGGTTGCCAATCATCGGATTGAAGACCTTGAAAAAAACAACGAAAGGAAAGAATGAAAATGAAAAATATTTTTACAAAAAATTGGGCGAAAGCTACGGCGGTCAGAGCGATTAAGACTGTTGCTCAGACTGCTGTTGCAACAATCGGAGTGTCTGCCGTTATGACAGATGTAAACTGGCTTGCAGTAGGCTCGGCATCTCTGCTTGCAGGTGTGTTGTCTGTGTTGACAAGCATTGCAGGACTGCCCGAAGTATCAGAAAGAGGGGAATAACAATGAAAGTTACTGCTATTGATGTTAGCTACTGCCAAACAGGAGTTGACTACAACAAAGTCAAGAACAGCGGTATTGATGCTGTGATTATCCGCGCAGGATTCGGCAAGGAAACCTATCAGAAAGACTCTGAATTTGAAACGCATTACAGAAACGCTAAGAAGGCAGGTCTTGCGGTCGGTGTATATTGGTACTCTTACGCATACTCTGTTGCAGAGGCAAAGCAGGAGGCTAAGGTATGCCTTGCGTGCATTAAGGGTAAAACGCTTGAATTGCCTGTATATTATGACCTCGAGGAGAGCGGTCAGACAAGGCTCGGTATGTCGGCTCTGACAAACATTGCAATTGCTTTTTGCGATGCTATCAAATCAGGTGGCTACCGTGCAGGAGTGTACAGTAATCTCAATTGGCTCAACAATTATCTCGATTACGAAAAACTCCGCAACAAGTACAGCATTTGGCTTGCTCAGTGGTCATCATCCCCAAGCAAAAGCTGTGATGTTTGGCAGAACGCTGATAACGGCAGAATCAACGGCATTAACGGCAATGTTGACACAGATGTTATTATCAACAAAAACATAATCAAAAAATCAAGCACGGGAGATGAAGAAGAAATGATTAAATACGGCTCACATAACACGGCTACACTCGCATTCAAGAAGCAGTTGATTACACTCTACAATATGAAAATTATCAAAACGAAAGTTGACAATTCAAACGGTTTTGGTGACGGTACGCTAAAGGCGGTCAAAGAGGCACAGAAAGCAGGTAATATTACAGCTAACGGCGTTGTAAATGAAAAAACAGTCAATGTTATCTATCATCTTATCAATGATTGCAATTGGGCTAAAGATAAAAAAATCGCCAACGCAAAAAAGGCACTCGACTGATATTGAATGTTTCGCACCGCTACAAAGTTAATGGCGGTGCGAAATGTTATCAAAGAATTGAGGTGAAACAAATGATAGAACTGTATCAAGGCGATTGCCTTGAATTAATGAAAAACATTCCCGATAACAGTGTTGATCTGTTGCTGACAGATCCGCCTTATGGAATTGATTATCAGTCAAACATGCGCAAAGACAAAACAAAAAGAATGTCTAAAATCTTAAATGATAAAAGCCATTTACAGATTTTATCCCGTTGATAAAGTCCAAAATTGCAAAAACAGGAGGTATCTTAAGCTTCACTCGTTGGGATGTTCAGCAGATTTTCATTGATGAGTTTATTCGTAACGGTTTAAAACCGAAAAATGTTCTTATTTGGGACAAAAAAGGTAACAGTATGGGCAATTTAAAAAAGGTATTTGGCAGCAGATACGAGAGCATTATTTGGATACCGAACGATGATTTTAAATTCAAAAACGGACGACCGCAGGATTTAATTTCTGTTCCAAAAGTACCGCCGTGTAAGTTAATTCACCCGAATGAGAAACCTGTTGAGCTCCTTGAATTTTTGATTGAAAAAACTACTTCACAAAACGCAACTGTCCTTGACTGCTTCATGGGTTCAGGTTCAACGGGAATTGCCTGTGTAAACACAAACCGAAACTTTATCGGAATGGAGCTTGATGAAAAGTATTACAAAATAGCAGAAGAAAGAATAAATTCAGCGATTAAACAAACTACATAATAAAATAACAAACACATAATTGCAACAAATCCCCCTCATCCGCCGTAAAAAGCGAGTGAGGGGGATTTGTTATTTGTTATTATTTTCTGTTGCAATCCTTTCAAGTTCACGGATTATGAGTTTTTCAACATAGGCAGGAGGCGTCCTCGTGCAGGTTTCCCAGTCTCCTATGGTTCTTTTTGGAATTTCGAGCAGTTCGGACATTTGAGCCTGTGTTAATCCTGCTTTTTTTCGTGCTTCTTTAATTGTCAATCTTATCAACACCTTTCATAAAGCCGTCAATCCAAATGACCTTGCCGGTCTGATATCTGCGGAAGTGTCCGCGAACTTGGAACACACCTTCGGGGCTTCTGTGACGGCCGACTGATGCAGCGTATAGTTGGTTCTGAAAAGGTCTGAACACGATTGTTTTGTTGCCTTTTTGATTTTTTCCGACAGCGGAAAATTCTCGTTTATCACGGTCGAGGAAGTTCCCATACCACAGGAAAGCGTTCGTGTGAATATACGATATTATTAAGGTCATCATTACATCAAGCTGTTCTTGTCCTGTTTCAGTTTCCTTGGCTAGCTTATAGTGCAGTTGAAAATCGTTCGTACCTTCAGGAGTAGGGAAGAACTCGCCTTTTGCAAAAAGCTTTTTGTTAATTTTCAGAGAGAATTTTCTTTCAAGTCCTTTCGATTCGACATACAGCACGCATTCGGGATTGTCCTTTTTTCGTATTTCACATTTCTTGAAAAACGGTTCAGCTAAGGAACATTTTAGTCGGTCTTTTTCCGCCCACTCTCGAAGATAAGAGTAGGCGGATTCTTCGATGTAGATAGTGTTCAAGAGATGATTTCAGCTCCTTTGACATCAAGAAAAGTTACATTCGGATTTTCTGTTCCGAGGCTGTATTCATCACTTTCATCATCTTTGAAAATCACCTCGGCAAGACCAATACATGAATTATATTCACGATAAGTGTTAACTACCTCATATGTGCCGTTATAATCATTAATCCATGTTCCCTTTTTAAGATTCTTGAAATTGGTAAATGTTCTGATTGTCATAGCGTTTTCTTCTTTCTGCCCGTCAAGCCGATAGCACAGCGATTAAGAGTGTATTATCACTTTTTATTTAATACCGTGTTTATTCATAAACTCGGTCACTTCTTTGATTTGCTGTTTAATCTTATTCACCTTTGCGGTATCTTCTTCCACCCACTTTCTGCTATCTTCATCGCCGAAAAGCTCATAACATTTTTTGCTATCTGCTAATCTCTTTTCAGCTTTTGCTAAAACTTCGCCCCATTCAAATAGCGTTATTTCTCTTTTAGTGCCTTTCATAACTTGCATAGTGTTTACTCCTTTGCTTAAACATAGTCTGACCAATGGTCATTGAAAAGCTCAACTGCTTTGTCGTAATCGTCTGTATAGATTACTTTGTGGTTGGAATCCTCGGGAGCATCTTCTTCAACAAGAACAGACTTCGGGATCCACATTGTCTTGCGCTGATAGCATCCAACATTAAGCATTGCATATACGGCTTTTTCTGTTTCCTTCAAGATTGCAAAGACATAGCACATTGTGATGTTCTTGCCAAGTTCATTTGCCACCTTGTCAGCGAACCAATCTTTTACGGTAATTTCCTTGTTTTCTGTTCTTGTCATTTTGATGTCCCCTTTCTTTATTGTATCTATATTATATCACGCAATGCGTGACAAGTCAAGCGCTTTCTTGAAATATTTTTTAAAAAAGTAAATATTTTTTTAATTTCAGCAGTTACTACAGATTTACTACAGACAACATTCTGAAAGTCCGAAAATGCCGATAAATACTGACTTTTTCGAAATAAACCGCATGACTGTTAATCATGATGTCACTGGTTCGAGCCCAGTTGGGGGAGCCACAA
>OOCJ01001406.1_pt1 | contig 11250 bp, 9 predicted proteins | sample 1671481 | NCBI WGS metagenome assembly OOCJ01 (sample SAMN06348161, study PRJEB24527) | human gut metagenome | biome: human gut; feature: ankylosing spondylitis patient; material: feces | host: Homo sapiens | place: China | collected 2015-10 | reverse complement strand
ATGCTTTTATATCTGTTTTTCGGTGGATTGACATTTGTGATAAGTGTTATCACATATGCCTTTTTTAATGTTTCACTGGGAATGAACGAGCTTGTCGCAAACATTTTTTCATGGATTTTAGCGGTTTTATTTGCTTTTTTTACAAACCGTATCTGGGTATTTGACGGGAAAACAAATGGTGCGAAAGAATTTTTTGTACAGATGATGAATTTTTTCGGTGGAAGAGTTGCAACGTTAGTTGTTGAGGAAGTGATTCTTTTCGTGTTTATCACAAAACTGGGATTTGGAAGCATGGTGGTAAAAATTGCAGCCCAGATCATTGTGATCGTATTGAATTATGTGATCAGTAAATTATGGGTTTTCCGGAAATAAAAAGTTGTATCGGGCAGGGGGTTGATAGAGCCTGAGGGCATAATTGAACAGAATTAAAGGGAGAAAGTAAATGAAGGCAGTCTTATATATGGTAATTCCGTGTTATAATGAGGAAGAAGTTTTACCGGTAACTTCTGGTCTGTTTTTAGAGGAATTACAGTTGCTGATCGAAAAAGAAAAGATAAGTGAAGAGAGCCGCATCCTTTTTGTCAATGACGGGAGTAAGGACCGAACATGGGAGATTATAGAAGGACTTGCCAGGGAGAATCCACACTTTATTGGAATTTGTCAGAGCCGCAACAGAGGACATCAGAATGCAGTCCTTGCAGGACTGATGGAGGCAAAAGATGTCAGTGACATTACGATATCGATCGATTGTGACGGGCAGGATGATATCGCAACGATGGAAGCGATGGTGGATGCTTACTATGACGGGGCGGAAGTGGTCTATGGTGTCAGAAGCAGCCGTGATACGGATACCTTCTTTAAGCGATTTACGGCACAGGCTTTTTATAAGGTCTTAATGCGGATGGGGGTGGAAACCGTTTATAATCATGCAGATTACCGGCTGATATCGGCGAGGGTATTAAAGGAATTTGCAGGTTTTAAAGAGGTAAATTTATTTCTGCGCGGGATGATCCCGCTGGTTGGATTCAAGAGTACGAGTGTTTTTTATGAGAGGCATGAGAGGATCGCAGGGGAATCGCATTATCCGCTCGCAAAGATGGTCAATCTGGCGATTGACGGGATCACGAGCTTAAGTGTAAAACCGCTCCGTCTTATTTCAGGTCTTGGAATTGGCGTGTCTGTGTTAAGTTTTGTTGGAGTTTTATGGGCCGTTATTACACAGATCTGCGGCAGAACGGTGACCGGATGGGCAAGTACCGTCTGTGTGATCTGTTTTATGGGAGGTGTACAGCTTGTCTGTCTTGGCGTGCTGGGCGAATATATTGGAAAAATTTACATGGAAGTCAAGGCAAGGCCGCGCTATATCATCAGCGAGCGTACCTGGACGAAACAAAATGAGGATGAAGAAAAAGGAGAATAGAGAAACAAATGAAGATTTCATTGATTGTTCCATGCTATAACGAGCAGGAAGCATTACCGATCTTTTATCGGGAAACCAAAAAAGTTATGGAGTCCATGGACTGTGATTATGAAATGATTTTTGTCAATGACGGGTCAAAGGATGGAACACTGGAGCTTTTGAAAGAGTTTGCAAAAGAAGATACACATGTGACCTATATCGGATTTTCCAGAAATTTTGGAAAGGAAGCGGCTATGTATGCCGGTTTTTGCAATGTGACCGGGGATTATGCGGCAGTCATGGATGCGGATATGCAGGATCCTCCGTCATTATTACCACAAATGCTTGATATATTAGAGAATCAGGGGTATGACAGCGTGGCAACGCGCCGTGCTACAAGAAAAGGAGAACCGGTGATAAGAAGCTGGTTTGCAAGAATGTTTTACCGTCTGATCAATAAGATTTCAGATGCGGATATTGTGGATGGTGCGAGAGATTTCCGACTGATGAAACGCAGCATGGTTGATGCGATCGTCGAGATGGGAGAGTACAACCGTTTTTCAAAAGGAATTTTTGGGTGGATCGGTTTTAAGACATACTGGCTTCCATATGAGAACGTTAACCGTGTGGCAGGGGAAACAAAGTGGAGTTTCTGGAAACTGTTTCGCTATGCGATTGATGGTGTGATTAACTTTTCACAGGCACCGCTTTCCGTGGCATCCTGGTTTGGAATGTTTATGACATTTGTTTCGTTTATCGCAGTTGTGTTTATCATTATCCGTAAACTGATCTTTGGTGATCCGGTCGATGGCTGGGCATCAACCGTATGTATTATTACGCTGATCGGCGGCATACAGTTATTCTGTATGGGAATTATGGGACAGTATATTGCAAAAACATATCTGGAAGTCAAAAAAAGACCACACTATATCGTTTCGGACACAAACCGTGAGAATATGGAAAAAGTGAAATAATGTGAAAAATAAGCAGGAGGTTAGGTATGAAGAAAAAGGTATTGGCAATGTTTATGGCTGCATTAGTCACTGTGGGGACTGTGCTTGCACCGGTGGAGACCGGTTCTGTTTATGCGGCACAGATTACAGAAGAGCAGACGGAGGAGATTACGCCGGAAACGGAAACAGAACTTCAGAAAGAAGTGCAGAGTGAGGAAACTGAAACCGAAACTGGGACGGAGCAGGCTGACGCAGAGGACAAAGATACAGAAAATGCGAGTCAGACGGAGCAGAAAGCCGGTGTGACACAGAGTGAAGCAACGGAAATTGAAGTGTCAGAAACGGCAGAGACTGAGGAAGTGGAGACTAAGACGGCCGGGGAAACAGAAACACTGGAAACGCAGACGGTGGAGGAGACAGAAATACTGGAAACCGAAGAGGTCGAAGAAACTGAGGAGGCGGAAACCAGGGCGGCTGCACTTACAGGAATGCCGACGGGTCTTCTGCCGTTTGAAGCAGTTGGTGAAATCACACTGGATGGCGAAACTGCGGAAGAGGGAGAAGCAGAAAATATTTTAAAATCATCTGCTTATTATAACAGTACCTGGGAAAAATATGGAAGTTATTATTTTTATAATCAGTTAAGCAGTAAGGAAAAGACATACTGGGATGCTTTGAATAAAGTTTGTTTAAAGTATATGACAACACAGGCAGATGCAGCAAAATACAATATCAGTGGGACAACTTACTATTATATTGATATAGTAGGCAGCAGTTCGCTGTCATTATCGCAGATGGAGGAGGTATATCAGATCTTCCGTTATTCAAATCCACAGTACTATTTCTTAAAGAGTGCATACTTAAAAAATGGAACTTATGGTATTGCAGGCTGTGTTTATCCTGCATTTGCAAATGGTTCCGCACGTGCAGCTACAACAAAAAAAGTGCAGAGTCAGGTTTCATCCTGGCAGAAGAAGATCGATGCCTGCTCAACAGATGAGAAAAAGGTAAAAATGATCCATGATCTGATCATTGATAAAGTGGAATATAACCAGACCTTATATGATAATAATTTTAAAGATGAGGATACGGCATATTCCCAGTCTGCCTACAGTGTATTTTGCACAGATCTGACGGTATGTGCGGGATATTCACAGGCATTTGAGATGATGTGCAATGGCTCAGGAATCGATGCCGTAGCAGTAACAAGTTACTATCACGAGTGGAATAAAGTGCGTCTTAACGATTCCTGGTACAATGTAGACTGTACATGGGATGATGCGGACGGAACCATTTACTATGGTTATTTTGAAAGAAGCGATAATTATTATGATACAGTAAATTATAGTTCCTATGTTTTCCATGCGGAAGAAGATATCTGGGAGGGTTACCTGCCGGCATGTACGATCGATTCCGGGGCGACATCCACAGCACCGGGAACGATTGCCACAATCACTCAGACAGTAGCAAAGCCAGTTATTTCAGCGTCGGTAAGCGGTACCTCCTATAAAGTAAAAATAACATCGAAAACATCTGGGGCAGTTATTTATTATACCACAGACGGAAGTGAGCCAAATGCGGCATATTCAAAGGGCACACGTTATACGGGAGCATTTACAGTTTCCCCTGGTAAGACGGTGAAGGCAGTCGCAGTCTGCAATAAATATGCGGACAGCAGTGTTTCATCGAAGAAACTCGCAAAGCTGACAACTTATAAGATCACATTCAAGGGCAATGGCGGCAAGGGAAGCATGGGCAAGCAGAGTATGGCAAAGGGTGTTTCCACCGCGATCTCAAAAAATAAGTTTTCAAAAAAATATTACACGTTTGCGGGCTGGAAGACCAAGGCGAAGGGAAAAGGAAAGTCTTATAAAAATAAACAGAAGATCAAGCTCACAAAGAACATTACCCTGTACGCACAGTGGAAACTCACAAAATATAAGATCACCTATAAGCTAAACGGTGGAAAAAATGCGAAGAAGAATCCGACTGCATATACATACAAGACCTCGACGATCAAACTGAAAAATCCGACAAGAAAAGGATATGTATTTAAGGGATGGTATTTAGATAAGAAATTTAAAAAGAAAGTTACTGTCATCAATAAAGGAAGCAGTGGAAATAAGACACTGTATGCAAAGTGGAAAAAGAAGTAATTTATGAATTACAGCTTTTTACCTTAAGGTTTTCTTAAAACGTGAAAATAAGATGGTAAAAAAGTCATAAAAAGTGGTATAATAACAGAAACGGTGCAAAAGAGCACAAAATAATTACGTTGAGAGGTATTTAGTTTGAAGAAAAGAGCAATTTTAATGCTGACTGCGCTTGCAATGGCGGCATCTATGGCAGCATGCGGCGACAAAAAAACAGACGAGACGGCGGCTGATTCGACAGAAGTTGCCATGACAGAGGCTGGAACAGAGTCAACAGAGGCTGAAACCGAGAGTGAGGAAGTACTTCCGGAGGGAATGTACCGCAGTGAGCTGACAAACGAGCTGATTGATGAGAGTCTTAAAAATCAGAGACCGATCGCAGTTATGGTGGACAATGAGTCTATTGCACTGCCACATTACGGTTTATCACAGGCAGACGTTGTCTATGAGATGATGAACAGCACATTAAACGGCAGAATCACCAGATTTATGGTACTTGTCAAAGACTGGGAAAACATCAAACAGTTAGGAAGCATCCGAAGTGTGCGTCCGACGAATATCCTGATTGCATCCGAGTGGAATGCAGTCATCTGTCATGATGGCGGTCCATTCTATATTGATGAATATATGGCAGATCCGAGTGTGGATAATTTTAGTGGTACATTCTCACGTGTGGATAACGGCAAATCAAGAGAATATACCGAATATATCTTACCGGGAGATTTAGACAAGAACTTCGAAAACAGTGGTGTTTCAAAAGAATATACTTCTTATTATGAGGGACCGCATTACCAGTTTGCAAGTGAGAGTAATCCGGTAGATCTTTCTTCTGCATCCGATGCAATCGATGCCAATACCGTGGATCTTCCGTTCCCACACAATGGTTCTTATTTAGAGTACAATGCGGATGACCAGCTTTACTACTACTCAGAGTATGGTAAAGCACATGTAGATCCGGGTAACGACAACAAACAGCTCTGCTTTAAGAATCTTCTGATCCAGAGCTGCGGATATACCCAGTATGATGAACACGGTTATCTGATTTTCGACTGTGTCAGCCAGGGCGGTGGATATTATGTGACCAATGGAAAAGCGATTCCGGTTACCTGGAAGAAAGAGAAGATGACTTCTCCGACACGCTACTATGATGCAGCAGGCAATGAGATCAAGATTAATACCGGCAAAACTTATGTAGGATTTGTCCCGGTGGATGACTGGCTTGATCTTGTAATTGAATAATAAAGTGATAACGTAAAAAGATCTGTGCTTCAGAAATGGAGTGCGGATCTTTTTTTGTATTGTTATTTAGGCTTTTAAAATCGCGCGTTTTGCGGTAAAATGAAAAATATATGTGGTCAAAAACAAACCTCACGAGTCAGCAGGAAAATAATAGAATGAAAAACGGAGAATATGCAGTGGAAGAAAAGAAAGTTGCAACAGACAGGGAATATACGGTATGGGAGATCCTGCAGGGAAATCTTAAGGTATGGTGGCTGATGCTTTTTGGTGCATTGGCGGGAGCACTGCTTTTAGGGGGCTACAAATATTACTCGAACCGTTCTTTTGTTTCTGAGAAGAATTATGAGGATGATTACCGCGTCATGGCTTCTCTGATGGTGGAAGAATACAGCGTGTCGGTACGGTGATCACGGTGGCAGAAAGCCGCAGCACTTATGAGAAGATGAAGCAGCTAAGCGGATATGATATGGAATATCTGGCATATCAGGATATGTTTGACTTAGAGCAGAATACTTCCTCGGATGTGATGACAGTGCATGTCAAATATCCGAGAACTTATGGGACATTCTCACTGGAAAATGAAGAAGATGCTTTGGAATTTGCAGGTTATCTGTTGGAGGCAGTCAAAGATACCGTACGGGAGAGCATTGGTAAAAACGGAGTGCATGTGTTAGATGAGCCGTATGTGGCAGATGCCCAAAAAAGGTATCTCGCCTATGCTCCGACGATACAGGAGTTTAAGCGGGAGATTGCCAAGGCAGCTGTGGCGGGAGCATTTTTTGGTGTTATTGTAGAAGTAGCGGTTTATGCGGGCGTACAGGTGTCCGGCAAAAAAGAACGGAATTTTGAGGGATAACATATGAACACGGTACGAACATTTTTAAAAAATGCTGACGTTAAAAAAATCGGCGTTGTCTCTTTTTATGCATATTTTGCAATCAACATTCTGATGAAGGCATTTTCCTATGATCACGGGGACAATATCTATAAATGGTTTTTCTATACAGCGATCCTGTTCTGGGGGATTAAAATGGTTTTTACGACCTACACCATGTGGGAAGTATTCTGGATCGCAGTTATGATGGGAATCGGAGTGATGCTTTCTGTGATCACAAGACAGAATATGTGGCTGCTGTCGATCATGACGGTAGTGGCGATGAAGAACTGCCGTTTTTCGGTGATTGCACAGATCGCGGTCTGGATCCGCTGTGCGGCGGCGGTGATACTGTCAGGTGGTTCCCTGATCGGAATTTTTGATATCGGTGAAAAGACAAAACTCGATTCCGGCTATGTGGAACAGCATGTATATGGGTTTGCCATGGGAGAGCCTAATACCGCATTTCTGACGGTATTTTTGGCGTTACTTTTAGTATTATACTATAATTATGAGAAATTAAATGTCCTGTGGTGCGGAGTGACATCATTGATCGCACTTGTTTTTTACAAGATGACATTTTGCAGGACGGGATTCTTTTTCTGCTGGGTGCTGATCTTATTTGATAAAGTTGTAAAAAGTAAAAAAATAAAATCGGTTCTGGTGTGCTCTGTACCGGTCGGTGCAGCATTTTCACTGTTTACGACACTGTTTTATAATGGAAATCATGCGCTGCTTTATAAGATTAATCATCTGGTGTCGGGAAGAGTATACATCATGAATACCTATTATAAAGATCAGGGGCTATCGCTGTTTCCGCGGACACAGGAGATTTTCTATACAAGTTATCATGGACTGATCGATAACAGTTACATGCATGTGACTTTTTATGCAGGCATCCTTGTAGCAGTGCTTTTCTTTGTAATTATCTTAAAAACCATGTTAAGATTGTACCGGATGGAGTGTTACAAAGAGCTTGTGATGATTGGTACTCTGGCGTTGTACGGTGTGTTAGAGCAGTTTGTATTAAACGGATTTATGAATATATTTTTACTTCTGTGCGGAATATTATTGTATCCGGGCATAGTGGAGGAAAAACATGAAAAATAATATTTATGTGTTAAATCAGAGGCAGGATGAAACATTTGATGCTGCGGGGAAAGCCATGCGTGACGTATTTTCCGTGCTTGCGGACAAAAAGGCGAAGATCATCTGGAGCGTACCAAAACATTGCAGTAAATATTTAAAACTGCTGGATCTGCCTTATCTGGTTTTGTTTTTGCTGTTTTGTGTGAAAAAAAGCGACAGCGTATTTTATTCGATCCCGGAGAATCATTTAAAAATCCGTCTGCTGAAAAGGTTGCAGCTCCTGAAAAAGTACCGGATCATCTGTTTTATCAATGATCTGAACGCATTCCGCTATGACGGACAGAACGATGGAGATCCCGGTGAGGTAAGGGCACTTGCCGCGGCAGATAAAATCCTTGCACCGAATGTCAATACTGTTTCTATGTTAAAGAAAAACGGTATTTCTTCAGACATGATACCGGTCGGGATCTGGGATTACCGGATGAATGAGACACAGATCGCTAAGATTCGAGAAATATCGCATGCACACAAAAAAGAAAATGCAGTAAAAATTGCATTTGCAGGGAATCTCAACAAATCAGAATTTTTGTCTGCCATGGAGATCCCTTCCGATGTCCGGATGGAATTATGGGGAAAACTCGATCCGGAACGTGAAAAGACACTGGCAGAAGGATGCCATTATCATGGAATCCTCTCTTCCGATGAGATACCGTTTGCAGTCGGTGAAATGGACTATGGATTAGTCTGGGATGGCAGTGGAAAGGATGAAATCGAAGGCGGCCTGGGCGAATACCTTCGATATAATAACTCACACAAATGTGCATTATACCTTGCGTCCGGCATTCCGGTCATTGTATGGAGCCGGTCGGGAATGGCAAATTTTGTCAGGGAACATGCCTGCGGTATTACGATTGACCGTCTTGGCGATCTGGATCAGGCAATTCATACGGCAGATTATGAAAAACTCAAAGAAGCAGCCCTTGCGGTTGCACCGAAACTGTGGGAAGGCTATTATCTGAGCCAGGCGATAGATTCGGCCTGCGGATAAGTTTCATATTCACACACAAAGGAGAAAAAAGTTATGAAAAAGAAATACTACCTCGAGGTCATCCGTATTCTCGCAATTTTGATGGTTATGTACAACCATTCTGCACATTTATGTCATTTTCCAATCAAAGTGGCGTAGAATATGCAATATCGTTTCTGTTTTCCATGGTATGCAAAGGTGCGGTGCCTTTGTTTTTCATGGTATCCGGAGCACTGTTGCTTGGAAAAAATGAAAGTGGGAAAGATCTGTTTCAAAAAAGAATTCTGCGCATGATTCTTGTAATTGTGATATTCTCGTTCCTGTATTATATGAAACTGGTTTTAAAAGGAGAACGTCCTTTTGCACCGTTTTCGTTTCTGCTGTCACTGCCGACGGATCTGGTATATCTGCCGTACTGGTTTTTATACAGTTATCTCGGTGTGCTTACGATTTTGCCGATCCTGCGCCCACTGGCACAGAATATGTCGAAAAATACCTTCTGGTATCTGATCATTTTACAGATATTGCTGGACTGCCTGAAACCGACAGCATGGGTATTATGGGGATACGGACTCTGCGGTTATTATAATTTTAGCGGACTGTTCCAGTATGTCATTTTTTATCCACTGATCGGATATGGACTGGATCAGTATTTCAGTGAAACGAAGTTTCTGACGCCGAAGAATATCGGCCGGAATCTTGCTGTGTTTGTGGCAGCGGTTCTTACACAGATGATGGTATATAAAGACTATCTTTCAGTGGGAAATTATCAGGAAGTATACCTTGGAACATGGCTGTCTGTCCCGGTCATAGTTATATTCTTAAATACGAAACTTCTCTTTCAGGAAGAACGGCTATCAGAGCGGACAAAAAAGATTCTCGTCAGTGTCGGAGGCTGCGTATTTGGCTGTTATCTTCTTGGTGGATTTATTGGAACCGGAGGAAGGCTGGATGTCATTGCTGGCACGTTAACCCCGGTAACCGGGATGCTGCCGGCATATATCATTGAGATTATAATTGCATTCTTAATTGAAGTAGCAGTTACGTTAGTTTTGAAGAAATTACCGGTATTCCGGAAATTGTTGTAGGGGAAATAGGGATTGGATGTTTGGAACAAAAGGTGTATCGGGGTTAGTGAAAGGCAAATTGCACAAAACAGCCCGGGGTTCCGCGAATCCGGCGCCGCCAAAGCACTCGGACACACCTTTTTTCGTCCCTCAGTCATCAACCGCAGCTATGCAAAAAAGCACGTTTTTCCACTAACAGGAAACCCGTGCTTTTCGTTACTTTTAATAAAAAATCAACCAATAAAATACGTGAGTAGTCTTCGGACAACACCTCTTACCGCATTCACACCCCACATCACCACGGCATTGACCACATTCACGAGCCAAGGCTCCAGTCGTCCAATCGTCGCTTTCCGCACCTCGTTCAACAGACACGCAATGATCATAATTGCAAGCGCATAACCGATCGCAAGGAATACTAAAAACCACGATCCGGCATACGGTTTAAAATCGATCCATTTTAACAGAAATGTCTGAACCGTTCCATCTAACACATAGACCGCGAGCACATTTCCGGCAGCACGGTTGATGAAACGGCTGTGAAAATTTAATTCACGAAACAGCAGTAAAACCATGACAGAACCAAATATAATGAAAATCGAACAGTCGCGGCAGAACGTTGTATAGAGCTTTCCACGGACAAAGGTCAGCGAACTGTCAGCGAGGAAAATAAAACCGATACTGAGGAAAAGTCCAAGGAACAGGCGTCCGGTGTTATGGCTGCGGTTATGATAAAGCGCAAGGTAGCGTCCGAGCAGATAGATCATAACCATGTGGACTAATCCTTTTCCACCGTCCTGCATAATTTCAAAGAATCCGAAGGTTGGGATTACGGAGAAAAGAAGCAGTAAGACGGCGAGCAGTTTTTCAAAGTTTTCCTTTGACAGCTTTTCCGGGATCTGGTTTAAAAATGGTGTTAAAAAGCAGAGGAAAAAGTAACAGCTGATAAACCAGTAATATCTTGAAATTACCGGAATACAGGATTTGATCAGTGCTTTTATACCCAGATTTCCAACTGCGATCGTACCAAATATTGTGAAAAAGATGATCATAAGGTCGAGCCGGATCAGTTTTTTGAAGTCAAAACGGATGCCGAAATAACCGGAGAGCAGGATAAAGCAGGTAACTCCCATATTAAAGACGGAGTTAACCAGTACATGGATCTCTGTGTTAAAAAATGATACGGAAGTGTCGATTCCGCCGAAAGTGTGCATCATCAGAATTCCGAAAATGCATAATAAACGTAATAATTCAAAATTAGAAGAACGATCTTTTGACATAACAAACCTCATTTTCCGTCAGATCAGACATTTTTACTGCGTTTGATCTTTAGTTTCTGCTGCCATTTTGTATTGCCATGTTTGATGTCTGCAAGTCTTCCGCGGCATTTCAACATGTATGTTACAAACTTCGCGTGTGCAGAATAGGACTGGTTTTCATAGACACCTT
>OOCJ01001373.1_pt1 | contig 11524 bp, 10 predicted proteins | sample 1671481 | NCBI WGS metagenome assembly OOCJ01 (sample SAMN06348161, study PRJEB24527) | human gut metagenome | biome: human gut; feature: ankylosing spondylitis patient; material: feces | host: Homo sapiens | place: China | collected 2015-10 | reverse complement strand
CAGGGTGTTATCTACATTTTAAACAAACGTATTTTTATTAGGAGGGTATTATGAAAGAACTATTATTCTTAGTCCCGGTCGTAGGACTGGCAGGCTTACTGTTTGCCATTTTTCTTAAGTCCTATGTGATCAAACAGGATCCGGGCACTGACAGGATGCGTGAAATCGCAGACGCGATCGCAGAAGGAGCCAGAGCATTCCTTGCTTCTGAATACCGCATTCGACGCTCTTCCGATCTCAACTGGGTAACAGCTGTATGTTTCCTCACCGGAAGCCTTTTCTCTACTGCTGCCGGTTATCTGGGAATGAGCGCTGCGATCCGCGCAAACTGCCGTACTGCAAACGCTGCCCGTACCCAGGGTATGAAACGCGCCCTGGCTCTGGCATTTTCCGGCGGAAGTGTTATGGGTATGGCCGTTGTCGGTCTTGGCCTTTTAGGCGTTGGCACCCTTTATATCATTACCGGTGATGTTTCCGTTCTCTCCGGTTTCAGCTTAGGTGCTTCTTCTATCGCCCTGTTTGCCCGTGTAGGCGGCGGTATCTATACAAAAGCTGCTGACGTAGGCGCCGACCTGGTTGGTAAGGTAGAAGCCGGCATTCCGGAAGATGACCCACGTAACCCTGCTGTTATCGCAGACAATGTTGGTGATAATGTTGGTGACGTTGCAGGTATGGGCGCTGACCTTTTTGAGTCATATGTAGGTTCCCTGATCTCAGCTCTGACTCTTGGTATTGTTTTCTATCAGGAAGCAGGTGTTCTCTTCCCGCTTTTACTTTCTGCAGCAGGTATCATCGCTTCTATGATCGGTTCTGCTTTAGTAAAGGCGATTGGCAATGCTGATCCACACAAGGCATTAAAAACAGGCGAATACAGCGCTACTGCTCTGGTTGTGATCAGTGCTCTGGTATTAAGCCGTACTTTCTTTGGCAACTTCTTAGCTGCTTTCACCGTGATCGCCGGACTTTTTGTAGGTGTTCTTATTGGTGCTATTACAGAAGTTTATACCTCTGGTGACTACCGTTTTGTAAAGAAGATCGCAAAACAGTCTGAGACAGGTTCCGCTACTACGATCATCAGCGGTCTTGCTGTTGGTATGCAGTCTACTGCTGTTCCGATCCTGTTAGTTTCCGCAGGTATCCTGGTTGCCAACCGTTTAATGGGACTTTACGGTATCGCTCTTGCTGCTGTTGGTATGCTTTCCACAACCGGTATCACCGTAGCTATTGATGCATACGGTCCTATCGCTGATAACGCCGGCGGTATCGCTGAAATGTCCGAACTGGATGACTCCGTCCGTGAGATCACTGACAAGTTAGACTCCGTAGGTAACACCACTGCTGCGATCGGTAAAGGCTTCGCTATCGGTTCCGCAGCTCTGACTGCTCTGGCACTCTTCGTTTCCTATGCAGAGGCTGTTCAGTTAAAGACCATTGATATTTTAAATGCACATGTTATTGTAGGTTTATTTATGGGCGGTATGCTTACTTTCCTCTTCTCTGCTATGACCATGGAATCTGTATCCAAGGCAGCACATGAGATGATCGAGGAAGTACGCCGTCAGTTCCATGAAGACGCCGGTATCTTAAAAGGAACTTCCCGTCCGGATTATGCTTCCTGTGTTTCTATTTCCACCAATGCAGCCTTAAAGGAAATGTTCCTTCCAGGACTGATGGCAGTCCTTGCTCCGATCGCAGTAGGTCTGATCCTTGGACCTGACGCTTTAGGCGGACTGTTAACCGGTGCTCTTTTAACCGGTGTACTTATGGCCATCTTCATGTCCAACTCCGGCGGTGCCTGGGATAATGCAAAGAAATACATCGAAGAAGGAAATCACGGCGGCAAGGGAAGTACCGCTCATAAAGCTGCTGTTGTAGGTGATACAGTAGGTGATCCATTTAAGGATACTTCAGGACCTTCTATCAACATCCTGATCAAGCTGATGACCATCGTATCTTTAGTTTTCGCTCCTCTCTTCCTTCAGTTTGGAGGACTGATCTAATACATAGATCCTATATAACTGATTGAAAATGTTTAAAACAGCCAAACCCATTTTTAGAAAAAGGACCCTGCAGGGAATGATCTCTGCAAGGTCCTTTTTTCTGAATTTCTCCACATCATCTGTTTTACAGCAAATGCTTATAATCATCAAACTCTACCAGCACAAAACGTTCTGTTTCCGGCTCGTATTCAATGGTGGTAATACTTGCGTTGTGGGCAACGGTGGATGCAGCAATGCTTTCGCTGCCTAAAAGCTGCTCCATAAAATGAGCCAGCAGACCGCCATGAGCCACAATCGCGGCATCACCTGTAAGCTGGGGTTTGATCTCCTTCCATGCCTGACGGCAGCGCTCATTGACCTGGTTAATGCTCTCTCCCTCAGGAGGCGCTGTTTCTGCCGGATGGGACCACCATGCCTCATACAGGGCTCTGTCATCTCTTAAAAGTTCTTCCTCTGTCTTTCCTTCCCAGACTCCGTAATTGATCTCCATCAGATCCCTTACAGGGATCACCGGAACACCTGCAGGAGAAGCAACTGCTATTGCTGTTTCCATGGCACGGATCTGGGGACTGGAAAATACAGCTGTAATAGGACGGTTTTCCATTGCTTTCCCAAGGCACTGTGCCTGAAAATGTCCTCTTTCATTTAAGGGGATATCCTGCCGTCCCTGGATCTTCTTGGCTATATTCCAGTCTGTCTGACCATGGCGTATGATGTATAGTTTCATTTTACTCTTCCTCTTTCTGCTGCTCTTCCGATACTGCACCTTCTCCGTTTACAGTGATCGCATCCAAAGCCAGTTTCATAATATCTTTTACTTCATCTTCTGTCATTTTCATCTTTTCAGCCAGTTCTGCCACAGTTGCTTCTCTTCCCAGCTCTTTTGCCATCACCTGGGATACAGTCTGGAGTACATTTACTCTGGCTGTCATATTTTCTTCGATCTCAGCTTCTGTCTTCTGTTCCTCTAAAGCTGCCTCTACTGCCTGACGGATCTCCTGGGCTAAAAATTCCTGCCACTGCTGACTTCCGTCATAAGCTGCTGCAGCTGCTGTAAGGGCCACATTTGCCTCCTGTACCACATCAGACATAGGAAGCTCTCTTCCCTCGTATTCTTTTACCATCTGGGCAACTTTTGCCAGAGAGCCTTCTACCAGGCGTTTCTTTGCCTCTTTATCCCCTGTAGCTGCAAGAGCTAAAACCTTTTCTTCTTCCTCTGCCTCAAGTACAGGGATCAATGTCATTTCTTCTAAATACATTTCATAAAAATTTACTTCCATAATTTTCCGGTTTTCTCCTGTTCTAAATTAAATCTATTGATGAAGTCTGCGGATGATCCTGTAAAGCAGGGTTCCTTCCATGATCAAAGGCTGTCCACAGGCAAAAAATATGGTTCCTTCTGTAGGCGAATGGATCTGGCTGATCACGGAACCGTCATCCGGACTGATCACATCTGCCAGCACCTCCCCACGCTTTACTTCATCTCCCGGCTTAAAATAACGCCTGTAAATTCCTGCATTATCAGAGCAGACACTGGTAAGATCCTGCTCCACCACTACACTGGCAATATAACCGCTGTGACTGGTGTAACGTAAAATCCCCATACGGGTAAGAAAACGTAAAACAGCCGATACAGCCTGTTTTGCAGAACTTTCATCTACCTGGTCACAGGCTCCTGTATAAATGGAAAACGCATGGGTGTTCCACTGCTGCCAGTTATAATTAAGGGTTGCCTTATCATAAGGACGCGGACTTCGCATAACTACATAAGGCAGTCCAAACAGATTCGCCAGACTGGCACTTTCCATTCCAGCTTCCATCATACGCACATGGGGAACAAAATCTCCGGGCATATAAAAGCTGGGAAACTGGATACCGTAACTGTAGCCTTTTACTTTTTCAAAAAGTCCTGCAGCAATCCGTTTCGTTGTCTCTCCTTCTTCGTTTCCCGGAAACATACGGTTAATATCCGTATTATCTCCCGGCCAGAAGCGCTTTCCTATATTAATAGAATAGTCATTTACATGGGGAATCACAAGGATCTCATTGCCATTTACGATCGATCCCCGTTCTTCTAATTCTTTTAAACTTTTCACCAGCAGAGCACCTATATACATCTGCTGGATCTCATTGCCACGCATAGCCCCTACAATACAGGCTGCTTTTTCACCTTTTCCAAAGCGATATCCGTATATGTCCATATTTTCCCTGTAAAGACTGGAAAGGGAGTATATTTTTTCTTTTCTCATCCTTCTATCTCACCTCCCAGTACTCTGGCGATCAGAGAACCTGGCATTACAACCGGATATTCCCTGAGTGTAAAAAGCAGGCCATCCTCCGGAGATACGATTTCCTCCTCTACTGTACCATTGATAGGATTTAAAATCTGTCCGATCAGTTCGCCCTTTTTCAGATCTTTTCTGTGCTGTGCTGCCGGAAGAAAAATACCCGGTTTAACCGCATTGATAAAACATACTTTCCGGTTTTGAGATGAAACCGGTATGCATGGTACCTTTATTTCTCCATCCCATACACCTAATTCTTTTAACAATGAAAAGATGCCCTCTGTTAATTGATGGCCGAAATCTCTGGTAATGCGCATGCCTACTCCCATTTCTACTACCAATGTAGGTACTCCCGCTTCATTTAAGCTGTGAGCCAGCGTAGATTCCTGAACAGTAGCTGCCGAACTGATCCAGATAAAATCTGTATTCAGTTTTTTTGCATATGGAAGAAGTTTTTCGGCCATTTCTGCACTGACCCTTACCTGTGGAATTTCCCTGAGGAAAATATTGCTGGCATGGATATCAATGCAAAGAGAAGCACCTTTCAGATCCTCCATGATCTTATACGCTGCGTATTCCGGCAGGGAGCTTTCCTCAGAACCCGGAAATACACGGTTCATATCAAGATCAAATCCCGGAACACCTCTGGTGATCGAATTTACTCCCAGAGGATTTAACGCAGGATAAATTTCTACGATTCCCTTTAAATATTCCAAATGTTCTTCAATCCGTCTGTTTAATTCATAACAGACAAACTGCCCCTCCAGTTCATCACCGTGGGTGCCGGTTACAATACATACTCTTTTTTCACTGCCTGTTATCACCATTGGTTTTAACACATTCTTCTTTACAAGAAGCCGCTCACCGGCAGGCAGTCCTAAGGATACTACTGTCTCTATCATTACTTGTATTCTCTGCCTTTGTCTAAGTTTTATGTCTGTTATAAAGATAATCCATCCCTCTTTATTCGTCAAGTTTTATTCATCTTTACAAAATAAAGTCACCCGTGATAGAATATAGGTAATTATAAGGAGGACTTAATAATGGATATTAATTATGAATTATACAAGGTATTTTATCACGTAGCCGTTACACTTAGTTTCTCGGAAGCTTCCAAACAGCTTTTTATTTCCCAGTCTGCTGTAAGCCAGTCCATTAAGGTCCTTGAAAAGAAGCTGAACCAGCCGCTTTTCATCCGCAGTACCAAAAAAGTACAGCTGACACCAGAGGGCGAAATTTTATTAAAACATATTGAACCAGCCATGAACCTGATCCAGAAGGGGGAAAACCAGCTGTTAGAGGCCCATACCTTAAACGGAGGCCAGCTGCGTATTGGCGCCAGCGACACCATCTGCCGCTACTATCTGGTACCCTACTTAAAACAGTTCCACAAAGAATACCCCAACATTCATATCAAAGTGATCAACCACACTTCCATTGAATGTGCCAAAGCCCTGGAAAATGGTCAGACTGATTTTATCATTGCCAATTATCCTAACTCTGCTCTCGCAGGCAACCTGCACACCCGGGTCATCAATGAATTCCATGATGTATTTGTAGCCAGCCGTCAGGCCTTTGACTTGGAAGGAAAGGAACTGACCTTAGAAGAGCTGTTAAAATACCCGATCATGATGTTAGACCGTAAAAGTACCACCAGTGAATTCCTGCACCAGATCTTCCAGAAAAGTCATTTGGACCTGGTACCGGAGATCGAGCTTTCCAGTAATGACCTGCTGATCGACCTGGCCCGCATCGGTCTCGGGATTGCTTTTGTTCCGGATTTCTGTATCCCGGCTAATGATAAGGATCTGTTTATCCTGGAACTTTCAGAAAAACTTCCTGCCCGTCAGATGGTGGTTGCTTTCAATGAAAGCCTTCCTGTATCCCAGGCTGCCAAGCAGTTTATGGATATGTTGTAAAATGGCAACCTTTCACAGAAGTTCTTTGACCACGCGTTAGACTGCTGCAGCCACTACACAAACTGTCCCCAGAAATCATCTACCGCCTGTTTTACATTAAAGCGGTTCACAACCGTATAACGTTCCCATTCCCTTGGAAATAATGCCACATATTCAGGCAGCAGGAAACGGTCATCCAAAAGGGCAATCACCCCTTTATCATTTACAGTGCGGATGACCCGGCCTGCTGCCTGCATTACTTTATTCATCCCCGGATACTGATAGGCGTAATCAAAGCCACCTTCTCCCTGTTCGTCAAAATATTCCTTTAAGATCTCCTGTTCCGGATTTACCTGTGGAAGTCCTGTTCCTATGATGATCGCTCCGATCAGTCTCTCTTCTTTCAGATCGATCCCTTCTGAAAAAATACCGCCCATTACACAAAGACCAGCAAATGACTCCTTTGGTTCTTCCTTAAAACTTAAAAGAAATTCTTCCCTTTCTTCTTCTGACATATTCGATGACTGGGCTTTCCATTCAAATTTTAACTTTCCCTGTTCCTGCCGTTCCTCAAGAACCTTCTGTACCTGAAACAGAAACTGATAGGATGGGAAAAAGATCATGTAATTTCCTGTCTTTCCTCCTATGACTCCTTCTATATAGTCAGCGATCCGCTCATACTGGGTCCTGCCCCGTCTGCTGTAACGGCTGCTTACATCAGAAGCCGCAAGTACCAGCCGTTTATCTGCCTGAAAAGGAGATTTTGCATACACGGCATATTCTTCCTGGCTTCCGCTTAAAAGTTCCTTATAATAACGGATCGGCAGCAGCGTTGCAGAAAAAAACACTGTACTCACGCCCCGGTCCAGGCATTCCCGCAGGCATCTGGAAGGATTGACACACATCAGTTTTACCATAAAAGAGCCATCCGCCAGTAAGCGGCTGTATATCCTGTAATTTTCATCCAGCCGGTCACTTACATAAAGGAAATCACGGATCTTAAAATACAGATCAAGGACTGTCTCCCTGTCATCAAATTCGCTGTTTTCATTTAAAAATACTTCCATCTCCCCAAACAGCCCCATTAACTCCAGGGAAAGAAGTTTTACATCCGGATGCATGCGGTAATGTTCCCCCAGAACCATCCGTGCTCCCCCTTCAAACGCCAGTTCCATGTCTGCTTCATCAGAAAAGGGTTCTGTCTCTCCCAGGCGTTTTAGATCCAGCATCCTGCGATTGCACCTTTCTAACAGCTTCAGGACTTTTCCTGCCTCGGGGATCCCTTTTAAGATCCTTTTTACAGCAAGCAGCTCTTCCTTTATAAGAACAGCACTGTACATCTCCCTGGCTCTTGAAACCAGGTTGTGGGCCTCATCTACAAGGAAAATATAATTTCCCCTCTCTTCTCCTTCTGCAAAATAGCGTTTCAGGCGCACATTGGGATCAAATACATAATTATAATCACAGATGATGCCGTCTACCCAGCTGCTGATGTCCAGACAGAGTTCAAAGGGGCAGACCTGGTATTTCTCTGCATATGCAAGGATCGTTTCCCTAGTAATCCCCTGCTCTTCCTGTATGATCTCATAAACAGCGTCATTGACCCGGTCAAAATGTCCCTTTGCCCTTGGGCAGGCAACTGGATTGCAGTCCGGTTTTTCCAGGACACACAGCTTTTCTTTTGCAGTAATGGTCACAGTACTGAAATACAGGTTTTCCCGCTCCCTTAACAATTCAAACGTCTCTTCTGCCACGCTTCTGGTAATAGTCTTGGCTGTGAGATAAAACAGCTTCTCCCCATAGCCTTCTCCTATAGCTTTCAGGCTTGGAAAGACACAGGATAAGGTTTTTCCGATCCCTGTAGGCGCCTGTATGTAAAGATTTCTCCCTCTGGCAATACTTCTGTATACAGAAACCGCCAGTTCTTTCTGACCTTCCCTGTATGCATAAGGAAACTGCAGTTCTTTTAAACATTCTGTTCTGCGGATGCTGTGATGGTAAAGGTATCTGGCCCACTTTACATATTCATGGATCAGACCCTGAAACCATTCTTCCAGTTCTTCCCTTGTTTTTGCCTGGCGGAAACGGCGGATCTGTTCTGTTTCTATATTACAATAGGTAAGCTGGATCCCCACACTGTCCAGATCCTGCTCACTGGCATACATATATCCATAACACAGGGCCTGTGCAAGATGAACCGGATCCGGCTCTTCCAAACGCTCTACGTCCATGTAAATACATTTGATCTCATCGATCACGATCCCGGACGTTTCTGTAATGATCCCGTCTGCCCTGCCTTCTAAAAGGATACTGAATTCATCTTCACGCACCTGATGTTTCAAAGCAACTTCTGAACGGTAATCCGCTCCCATGCGTTTCTGGATCTTTCTGTGCAGCCTGCTCCCCGCCTGCATAGCCTCTTTTTTTCCGCCCTGGCTCCTGCGGTTATCCAGATCCCCGGACCGCAGGACAAACTCTACTAAATTGCGGACAGAGATGCGGATCTTAGACTGTGCTTCTGTCATCAAACTGCCTTCCAATGTTTCCCTCCATCTGTACTCCTAAAATTCATGACTTTAGGATAACACAAAAAGAGCAGGAATGCAAACTGATGTTCGTTCCCGCTCTTTTTCTTATTTCTGATTCTTATTCTGCGATTGCCATGATCCTGTCATCCCACTTTAAGCAGCAGTGGTAGATACAGGTGCCAGGGTATCCAGGTATTCTTCAAATTCTGCATTATCACCATTCATCTGTACGGTCAGTACCCGCGCCAGATCCAGGCTTAAAACACCTAAGATCGACTTGGCATCAATGGTCACACGGTTATAGAATACGTCAATATCAAAGTCACATTTCGTTGCCTCTGCTACAAAATGTTTTGCTTCTTCTACAGATGGCAGCATGATTTTCTTTTCTTTCATAATTCAAGACTCCTTTTTAAGATTTCCACCTGTTTTTTACAGGCAGATCATCCTAGTTAAAGTGCTGTCCGTCCAGTCATTCCTGAACGTTGGAATATATATATCACTATTATTTTTCAATGTCAAATTTTATTCCTCTTTTCAGATTATGCCCTTTTTCGTAAATATTTATATAAATCGCTGTAAATTATTTTTACATTGTATCTGATTTTATGCATAAAAGAAAGGTGGCTTCCCATATCCTGGAAATCCACCTGAATAGTTACTCTTTTTCTTTTGTTTCGGGAGTTTCTTTTTCCACCCATTTATAACCGCCGGCTGTTTTCTGAGCTCCTGTCATCGCGCAGGAAATACTTCTGCGGCTGATATTTAAAGCACGGCTGGCATGAGCAATAGAAAGATATTCTGCTACTACCTGTCCGTCTAATGTCAGCTGGATCAGCGGTCTCTTATCATGGTATCCGATCTTGCTGCTTAAGTCCACCTGGATCGGTTCCCAGGGCAGGTCTTCCGGAACTACACGCCACAGATAGCCTCCTCCTGTCTTACGCTCGCCATGGGCTGCTCTGGCAATGGAGCCTAAAGAAACACCTGTTGCCTCGTGGGCCAGTCTTGAACTTTTATAATCTGCTATGGGCATTCCATCTTTGGAATACTGCCGATAAACATGTCCTGCTTTAATTGTCCGACTCATTTGTACTCTCTTCCTTCCGCTCGTAAAATTTTCTTTCTAGCCAATGGAGTAGTCGCCATTTGCTGGTACGTTTTATTTTTCACAGACCAACATAGTCATTATAACAACTATTGTTCATTTTGTCCAGATTATATCCTAAACTTGCGAAAGATAATATCTTATTTTTACAAAACCAGGGGGAGTATTCGCTTTTTCTTATACTTCATCTGCAGAGCGGATCCCCGTTGCCACCGGACGGATCTCATCAGATCCGAAAGGATCCTGTATACCATTTTCTTCTTGCCATGGTGCTGTATCTTCTGCCCCTTCTCCTGCCGTCTTGCGGTCTGCCAGTGGTACAGGACGCACAGAGATACCATTGATCTCCACATGTTCGTTAATAGCGATCACAAGGCAGGGCCGTCCGTCGATCATACGGTTTTCCACCAGATAGGTCTTATCGGGGGCTACCTTAATGGTCACATCCGGGGTTTTGATCTCAAAGCTCTTTGTATTCACTACATTTGATACAGCGAAACTGGTTTCAGGACCGTCCTCTACATCTGCATAACGACTTTCAAATTCCTGAAGTTTTTCCGGTGCTGCCCCGTTGTTTTCCAGAAGCTGTTTAAGCTGTGTTTTATTCAGTACCGGCGGTGCAGGTTCATCTTTTGTCTCTTCCACCAGTTCACTTAAATTTTCATGGATGCTTTTTACAGTCTCAAAGTCGCAGTTTTCCCCTAAAGTTTCCTCTACGATAGTCTGGAAGGTCTCTTTCTGGTTTTTGGCAGACATAGGGATATGGCAGCCCAACACTTCATCGATCAGTGTATCCGGCAGCTGTTCTCCGTTTTTCGCATAAAGTAAAAGGCTATGGATGTCTGTATTCCGGTCATTAAATGCAGGAAACAGGAAACTGGTCACAGGTGCCTCCACCAGCCAGTCACGGATCCTGTTTTCAATCACATTGGTAGTGGAATTATAGCACAGACCTGCCTTGGAAAGCTTTACAGGGCAGATAGTACACTGGATAAACTCATACACATAATCAGAAGCGTCGAACATCTCAGAGCCGTCTGTAGCCTTTGCAGGAATGTCATAGGCACAGTGGATCAGGATAATATAATAATTCTCTGCATAGTCAAAATTGGCGATCACACGGTCATAAAATTCCTCGATCAGCCCATCGTCTTTTAATTCACTGTCCCGAAGCTTTAAAAGGAAATTCTGGGTACCGCCCTCTTCTTCTGTGTGAAGGGGAAATTCCATATTGATCAGATTTTTTCCAATGGTTCCTGAAAGGCCATTGCGGAAAATGGTAAAATATTTAAAGGCTTCTTCTTCCGGAAGGGATAAAAATGCTTCCTTCAGTTCTGTTTTTTTATTTTTCTCTGAGTCTACATAGCAGCCGCAGATCCGGCTGATGGCACAGTTTGCCGGAGTGAAAAGTTTTTTTATTTCGTTGCATTCTTTTTTGTTCATGTATGTATCTCCCCTGTTTTTGTAGATTTTAACACAAAAGAAAAAGCCCAAAAGCCATACGACTTCTGAACTTCCTTCGGGTTGGGCTATTCTCTCAAATAGTCAGCAGGGGAAGAGGGGCTCGAACCCCCATCTACGGTTTTGGAGACCGCTGCTCTACCATTGAACTATTCCCCTATATTTTGTTGCTCATCACTTAATGCTCCATTATAATAGCATGAAATGTTTTAATTGTCAACACTAATTTGAAAATTTATTTTGC
>OOCJ01001350.1_pt1 | contig 11710 bp, 8 predicted proteins | sample 1671481 | NCBI WGS metagenome assembly OOCJ01 (sample SAMN06348161, study PRJEB24527) | human gut metagenome | biome: human gut; feature: ankylosing spondylitis patient; material: feces | host: Homo sapiens | place: China | collected 2015-10 | reverse complement strand
CACTCTTTCCCTACACGACGCTCTTCCGATCTCACGATTGCTCTTTGCGGTAAGTATGTTGCTCTCCATGACGCATATCTTTCCGTTGCAGAGGCACTTCGTCACGGCGGCTATGAAAATTCCGCCGATGTTGAAATCAAGTGGGTTGACTGCGAACTTCTCACAAAGTACAAGGTTGACGAGCTTCTCGGTGATGTTGACGGTATTCTTGTTCCGGGCGGCTTCGGTAACAGAGGTATCGAAGGTAAGATTATGGCTGCAAAATATGCCCGTGAGCATGATATTCCGTATCTCGGAATCTGTCTCGGTATGCAGACTGCAGTAATCGAATACGCAAGAGATGTTCTCGGCTATGCTGACGCTAACAGCGGTGAGTTTACACCAGAGGGTAAGCATAATGTTATTGACCTTATGCCTGAACAGGAAGGCATTGAGGATATGGGCGGCACAATGCGTCTTGGTGCATATCCGTGTGTTATCAAGCCCGATTCGCTTATGGCTAAGGCTTACGGTCAGCATGAAATTTCAGAGCGTCACCGTCATCGTTATGAGTTCAATAACGATTTCAGAGAGGAAATTGAAAATGCAGGCATGAAGATTACAGGTACTTCACCTAACGGACTTCTTGTTGAGGCTGTTGAAGTTCCCGACAACCGTTTCTTCGTTGCTGTTCAGTATCACCCCGAGTTCAAGTCACGCCCGAACCGTGCTCATCCGCTTTTCAGAGAATTTATTAAAGCATCACTTGAAAAGTAATTGATTTTTCCACTTAACTTTCAGATTTAAAGGACTGATTTTAATGAAGATTAACAGAAATTTTGACAATCTCGTTCCTAACTATCTTTTTGCAGATGTTGCAAAAAAGACAAATGCATATATTGCGGCTCATCCCGATAAAAAGGTTATCAAGCTTGGTATCGGTGATGTAACCCTTCCGCTTGCTCCTGTTGTTGTTGAGGCAATGAAAAAGGGCGCAGAGGATCTTGCTCACAAGGAAACCTTCAAGGGTTATCCCGATTATGAGGGTTACGAGTTCCTCAGACAGGCTATTTCAGATTATTACAAGAGCTTTGGTGTTACAGTAGGTGCTGACGAAATCTTTGTATCAGACGGTGCAAAGTCGGACTGCGGTAACATAGGCGACATCTTCTCAAAGGATAATATTGTTCTCGTAACCGATCCTGTTTACCCCGTATATGTTGACTCAAACATTATGGCAGGCAGAGAAATCGTTTATGCCGCATCAAATGAGGCAAACGGCTTTGCCGCTCTCCCTGATGAAAATGTAAAGGCAGACATCATCTACCTTTGCTCACCTAACAACCCGACAGGCTCTGCATACAACGCTGAACAGCTCAAAGCATGGGTTGACTATGCTCTTAAAAACGATGCAATAATCCTCTACGATTCAGCGTATGAGGCATTCATCACAGAGGATCTCCCTCGTTCAATTTTTGCAATCGAAGGTGCAAGAAAGTGCGCAATTGAAATGTGCTCACTTTCAAAGACAGCAGGTTTCACAGGTACAAGATGCGGTTACACGGTAATTCCTAAGGAGCTTGAGCGTGACGGTCACAATATCTATGCAACATGGTACCGCCGTCAGGCAACAAAGTTCAACGGTGTTTCATGGCCTGTTCAGTGTGCTGCTGCCGCTGTATTCAGCGAAGAAGGTCAGAAGCAGATCAAGGAGAACATTTCTTACTATCAGGAAAATGCAAGAATTATCGCATCTGCTCTTGATGAACTCGGCATCTACTACACAGGCGGTAAGAACTCACCTTACATCTGGCTCAAGTGTCCGAACAATATGGGCAGTTGGGAATTCTTTGACCTCCTCCTCAACGAGGCAAATGTTGTAGGTACTCCGGGTGAGGGCTTTGGCGAAAACGGTGCCGGCTACTTCCGTCTTACATCATTCGGTGACAGAGAAAACACGATTGAGGCTGTTGAGAGAATCAAAAAGGTTCTCACAAACCTCTCAAAGTAATTTGATTGAATTCAGATTATTATATTGAATAAAACACACAGCGGATAACCCGAATTTTAAGGTTATCCGCTGTTCTTATACGGTGAGCCGCCCCTACGCAAAAAAAAGGACATTCCATTTGGAATGTCCTTTTGATATCATATTAAAATCAGAACTTAATCTTTTCAGCGATATAATCGTTGAGCTTGTCAATTGCAACTCTTTCCTGCTGCATTGTGTCACGGTCACGAACCGTTACACAACCGTCGTCAACAGACTCAAAGTCATATGTGATACAGAACGGAGTACCGATTTCGTCTTGTCTTCTGTAACGCTTGCCGATTGAACCGGCATCGTCATAATCAGTCATAAAGTCGGCTGAAAGCTGTTCATAAACCTTGCCGGCCTGCTCGTTGAGCTTCTTTGAAAGCGGAAGAACGCAAGCTTTGTACGGAGCAAGTGTCGGATGAAGTCTTAACACAACTCGTGTATCCTTTTCGTCAATAACTTCTTCATCATAAGCCTCAACAACAAGAGCAAGGAAAAGACGCTCAACACCGAGTGACGGCTCAATAACATACGGAATGTACTTCTCGTTTGTTGTCGGATCAAAATACTCAAGTGTCTTACCGCTTGTTTTGCTGTGCTGTGTAAGGTCATAGTCTGTTCTGTCGGCAACGCCCCAAAGCTCGCCCCAACCGAACGGGAAGAGATATTCAAAGTCTGTTGTGGCCTTTGAATAGAAACAAAGCTCCTCTTTTGAATGGTCACGAAGGCGGAGATTTTCTTCCTTAATATTGAGAGAATAGAGCCAGTCACGGCAGAAACCTCTCCAGTATTCAAACCATTCAAGGTCAGTGCCCGGCTTACAGAAGAATTCAAGCTCCATCTGCTCAAACTCACGAACACGGAAAATAAAGTTACCGGGTGTGATTTCGTTTCTGAAAGATTTACCGATTTGTGCAACACCGAAAGGAACTTTCTTACGGCTTGTTCTCTGAATGTTAGAGAAGTTCACGAAAATGCCCTGAGCAGTTTCGGGACGAAGATAAATTTCATTTTTGCTGTCCTCTGTAACGCCCTGGAATGTTTTGAACATAAGGTTGAACTGACGAATGTCGGTAAAGTTGTGCTTGCCGCAGTTAGGACACGGAATCTCTTTTTCCTTGATGTAATTCATCATTTCTTCATTTGTCCAGCCTGCAACATTTGTGCCGTCAAAATCTTCAATAAGGTTGTCGGCACGGTGACGTGTTTTACATTCCTTACAATCCATAAGCGGATCAGAGAAACCGCCGAGATGACCCGATGCAACCCATGTCTGCGGGTTCATAAGAATTGCAGAGTCAAGACCTACATTATATTTGTTCTGCTGAACAAACTTTTTGAGCCATGCGTTTTTGATATTGTTTTTAAGTGCAACACCGAGCGGACCGTAATCCCATGTGTTTGCAAGACCGCCGTAAATTTCGGAGCCTGGGTAAACAAAGCCTCTGTTTTTACACAGGGCAACGATTTTATCCATGGTTTTTTTGCTGTTTTCCATAACTTAACCTCTCTTAACAGATAGATAGATAAAAATAACCATTAAAATAATACAATTATTTGCAACTGTTGTCAAGTAAAAACACCAAATGTTAGCGCATAACAATAGGTTTAAAACAAGAATTAGAAAAAATTTACAAACTTGCCAAAAACCACTTGTAAATCTGAACATTTTGATATATAATGTAATTACTCGAAATTTGAGTAAAAAAAAGGAGGAATTAGCGATGAAAAAATCATCCAAGGTTCTCAGTTTGGTGCTTGCAGTTCTTATGGCTGTATCCTGTTTTTCAGGCTTGACCATATTCTCTGCATCAGCTGAAGAAACCGACACAAAAATCTATTTTGACGCATCTAATCTCCCTGCAGATTGGGGAACAACAAAGACAGTATACTGTCACCTTTACGCTGTAGCAGGCGATGATTTACCTGAAACATCTTGGCAGGGTAAGGCAGAGAAATGTAAGAAGGATACTGCTACAGGTCTTTACTACTACGACACAGCAAAATTGAAGTCAGCTGACGGCACAAATCACGGCGGTCTTAAAGACAACGCTGACTATGCTGTAATTTTCTCAACAATTGATACTAAATCACAGAGTCACCAGACCTGTAATGTAACACTCGGCAAGCCTTGTCTCGGCGACACAATTTACCTCACAGGCGGTACAGTTGAGAATACCGAAGATTCATCAAAGCGTGACTTTGCTGCAACATGGAAGAAGAACAGCGATAACTACGGTCCAAAGGCTGCAATCACATCACTCGGTCATGTAACTGAGGGCAGATTCCCGATTTACCTTTCAAGAGCAGAAATGGTTGCACAGGCTCTTTTCAACTGGGCTGTTAAGAATGCTAAAAACTACACTCCCGAAACTGTAGCTGACATTTGTGCACAGGTTGAGGCTGAGCCAATGGATGTTTACAACGCTTATGCTGAAATGTATGCAACAGAGCTTGCTGATCCCGTAGCTTATCCCGACTGTGCTCCGCTTACAACAGTAGCTACACTTCTCGGTGTTGATCCTTCAGGTACAACAGCTCCTGCAACAGAAGAACCTACAACTGTTGAGCCTACAACTGTTGAGCCCACAACTGTTGAGCCTACAACTGTTGAACCCACAACTGTTGAACCCACTACAGAACCTGCAACAGAGCCTGTTGACGCAACACAGTATGTTGTAGCAGGCGTTGAGTCACTCACAGGTTATGAATGGCAGGGTTCTCCTGCACTCGCTCCCGAAAATGTAATGACAAAGAGCGGCGATGTTTATACAAAGACATTTACAGCTGTTCCGGTGGGCAAAAGCTATCAGCTCAAGGTCGTTGCAAACACAGGCGACGAGCAGAAGTGGATCGGTCTTGACGGTACAGACAACAATGTAACTTTCGATGTAGAAAGTGCTTGTGATGTAACTGTAACTTTCAATCCTGCTACAAACGAGATTGCTGTAACAGGTGACGGCGTTAAAATGGTTACAGACCTTGAAATCAACAGCATTACAGTTGTTGGTAACGGTGAAAACAGCTGGCTTAACGGTGTAGCATGGGGCGTTGACGCTGAAGTTAACCACATGACTCAGATTGCTGACAAGGTTTATCAGATTACATACACAGGTGTTGAATCTGCTGATGCTGCATACCAGTTCAAGTTTGCAGTTAACGACGATTGGGCTGCTAACTGGGGCCTTCCTGAGCAGAGTGCAGCTACTATAGGCGAAGATTTTGACCTTACATTCAATGGTGAAAATATGCTCCTTAACACAGTTTCTGCCGGTTATCCGGAAGATTCACTCGTTGATGTAACAATCACACTTGATCTTACTAAGTTTGATTATCCGTCACGCTCAGGTGCTAAGGCTAATATTAAGATTGACGGTAACCGTGTTCCGCTTCTCGGCGATGCTGACGGTGACTACTCAATTACAGTTGTAGATGCTACAACAATTCAGAAGATTGCTATCAACCTTATGAGTATTGCTGCTGATGATGCTAACGCATTCAAGGCATGTGATGCTAACGAGGATGGCAGAATCTCAATCAAGGATGCTACTATCGTTCAGAAGTACATCGTTGGCGGTTACGAAACAGGCAATGTCGGTTTACCGATTTCTGTTGAATAATTAATCGCTGTTGATTAAATTCACAATTGCAATTTACCCCACAGGGTTTTCCTGTGGGGTTATTTTTTGCCGTAAAACAAGGAAATTTTGCCGATAAAGGTGCAAAGTGCAGTAATATGTGGTATAATCATAGTGCAGATGTTCCGCTTTACTCATACTGTGGGTTCGTTCTGAATTTAAGCAGAGTTATATTTTTCTTAGACTCCGAGGAGCTGACACTCTGCGTCAATTAAAAATGTTCAAAAAGAAAAGAGGCGAAGGATGTATGTATATTCATGATATTTCGAGAGATACTCTTACAACCGAAACATATCCGGGTGATCCCGAAACTGTTGTGACTCCGCTGAGAAGTATTGATGAAGATGACGAGTGCAATCTTTCGCAGATTTCTATGTGCGTTCATGCAGGCACGCATATTGACGCCCCTCTCCACTTTTGCCCTGACGGCAAAGGGATAACCGATTTAAGGCTCAACACTTTCTACGGAAAATGCACCGTAATAACGGTCAAGGGTGTACTGACGGGCGAAGATATGGACAAGCTGTTGCCGTATTGCCGAAAACGCATACTCTTTCGTGGGAACGGCAAAACATACCTTTCACATTCTGCCGCAATTGTGCTTGCACAAAGCAGGGTGGTGCTTGTCGGTACGGATGCCGAGTCAATCGCACCTCCGTTTGATGAAGTTAAAACACATCTTGAACTCGGCAGAGCGGATATTGCCGTTCTCGAAAATCTCAATCTTTCGGGAGTGGCTGACGGCGAATATGATTTGTGTGCGTTTCCGATAAAGCTCGGCGGAGTTGAGGCGGCACCATGCAGAGCAATACTCTTTGAACAGGAAAAAGGATTAAACTAAGGTGATATTTATGGTAAAAATGGTAGTATTTGATCTTGACGGCACGCTTATGAATTCGCTTACCGATCTTGCTATAAGTGTGAACTACGGTCTGAAGCTTAACGGTCTTGAAGAAAAGCCGGTTGAAAATTATAAAACATATGTCGGAAACGGCAGAGAAATGCTCATCAGAAGGGCAATGGGAGATGCGTGGACCGACCACGAGCTTTTTGAAAAGGTCAAGGCTGATTACGACAGACACTATGCCGTTCATTGCAATGACCACACTGCCGCATATGACGGTTGTGCCGAAATGCTTGAAAAGCTTGCAAAAAAGGGTGTAAAAACAGGTGTGCTTTCAAACAAGCCCGATGAATTTGTTGATAAAATGCTAAAAAAAGCATTCCCAAATCACAAGTTTACTCAGGCATGGGGGCAGAAACCACAGTACAAGACAAAGCCCGAGCCTGATGCTCTGCTTGCACTCCTCAATATGAGCGGTGTAACTCCCGAAGAATGTTTTTATGTCGGTGACAGCGATGTCGATGTCTTTACGGCAAACAATGCGGGTGTAAAAATGGCAGGTGTTTCATGGGGATTCAGGGGAAAAAACGAGCTTATGAACGCAGGTGCGCCGTTTGTTGCAGACACAGCCGAAGAACTTTTTGATTACATTTGCAAATTTATATAATACTATGAACAAGATAAACTATCAGAAAGAACTCGACAGGGTGATTGAAAAAATAACGGAGGAGGGAAAAGTCCCAAAACTGCTTTTGCATGTGTGTTGCGCCCCGTGTTCGTCATACTGCCTTGAGTATCTTTCAAAATATTTTGATATCACTGTCTATTTTTACAATCCGAATATTTCGATTGCGGATGAGTATAATTACCGCCTGAGCGAAGAAAAGCGTCTTGTGTCGCTTATGCCGTTTGAACATCCCGTAAAGGTGGTCGAGGGCGAATATTTGCCCAAGGATTACTTTGAGTATGTCAAAGGCCTTGAAAATGAACCCGAGGGCGGAAAGCGGTGTGAAAAATGTTTCAGACTGCGACTTGAATCCTCTGCACGCTACGAGATCGGAAGAGCACCGCTGAAAAATGCGCAGTTGCTTAATTCAATCGGTGCGGAGCTTGCCGAGAAGTACGGCATTCCGTGGCTGTACAGCGACTTCAAAAAGCGGGAAGGCTACAAGCGTTCAATCATCCTTTCAAAAGAATATGACCTCTACCGCCAAAACTACTGCGGCTGCGTCTTTTCAAAAAGGGATAGTATGCAGAGAAAAAACTAATTAATATACCAAAAGACAAATCCCCGTCAGAATTTCTGACGGGGATTAATCGTGTTTGCAAATTATTTAACTGAGGTTAACGCATATTAACTTGGTTGTTTTACACAACCGATTTGAGGTATTCGACAATTTCCTGCTGTGTACTCATTTCAAGCACCTTTGCAGTAACTTTGTCTGCCTCTTCTTTTGTCCATGTGGAAATTATTTTTCTCACATTGAGAACTGACGGAGCGGAAACGCTGAATTCTGTGAGTCCGAATGAAATAAGCAACGGAATCATCAGCTTGTTTGCGGCAGCCTCACCGCACATTCCGACTGAAATGCCGTTCTGAACACCGCACTCAATTGTGCGCTTAATCATTCTGAGAACGCTTGGCTGAAGGGGAGAGTAGAGGTAAGACACATCGTTGTTGCCTCTGTCACAAGCCATTGTGTAGCCTGTGAGGTCATTTGTGCCGATGCTGAAGAAGTCTGCCTCTTTTGCAAGCATATCTGCGATAACTGCCGCAGACGCTGTTTCAACCATAACACCAACCTGAATGTTTTCGTTGAAATTTATGCCCATATTGCGTAAATCGGCTTTGCATTCTGCAACAAGCTTTTTGCCCTCACGAAGTTCATCCATAGTTGTGATGAGCGGGAACATAATCTTGATGTCACCGAATGCGCTTGCACGCAAAATGGCTTTAATCTGTGATTTGAAAAGTTCACGGTTTTTAAGGCAATATCTGATTGCACGGAATCCCATGAACGGATTTTCTTCTTTTTCAAGTCCAAGGTACGGAATGTCCTTGTCACCGCCGATATCAAGTGTTCTGATAATCAGCGACTTGCCCTTTAAGATAAGAGCAGCCTTTTTGTAGGCTTCAAACTGTTCGTCCTCTGTCGGAATTGAAGTTCTGTCCATGAACAGAAACTCTGTTCTGAAAAGTCCGACACCCTCGCCGTCTGCATCAACTGCCTTGACAGCGTCTTCGGGTTTTCCTATGTTGCAGAAAAGTTCATAAACTTCTCCGCTTGCGGATTTTGTTTCTCGTCCCCTGTAATTTTCAAGCTCTTTGCGTTCTGCAAGAAAAGCGTCACGCTTTTTGGAGTATTCTGCAACTGTGTTATCATCCGGATTAACAATTACAGCACCCTCACTGCCGTCAACTACAACTGTGTCGCCGTTTTTCAGGCTTGATGCGACACCCTCAACACTGAGTACGGCGGGAATCTCAAGCGCTCTTGCAAGAATTGCAGAGTGGGAAGTTGTTCCGCCTGTTTCAGTAATAATGCCTGCTATGTTTTCTTTTACAATACCTGCCGTAACAGAAGGGGTAAGCTCCCTTGCAACAAGCACAGTGCCTTTTGGCGCATCGCTTACTTTAATTTCGTTTACTCCGAGAAGAATGCCGAGAACACCGCTCTTGATATCTCTGACATCAGCCGCACGCTGTTTTGTAAGCTCATCGTCAGCTGCCGAGAACATTGCAATAAACATATCGCACATATGCTCAAGAGCAGATTCCGCACATTGACCGTCTGCAATCAGCTTTTCAATTTCACCGCTGAGATACGGATCTTTGATAATCTGAATGTGACCTGCAAGAATTTCTGCCTCTTTTTCACCGGCTGAACTGCGAAGATTTTCTGCCTGTTTTTCAGTATTGTAGCAAAAAGCATCTACTGCTGCCTTAAAACGCTGTGACTCTGCCTCAGTATCTGTTACTGTTCGTGGAGTGTATTCAAGCGAATGTTCTTCAATAAGCATTACCTTACCGATTCCGATACCCTCGGATGCGGCTGTTCCGTGTAGCATAATCTTCACCTCTTGTAACTGGTCTGTCGGGGCCATTATTCGCCAAGACCGCTCTCAATGAGCTGTACTGCCTCTGCAAGTGCCTCGTTTTCGTCAGCACCGTCGCAAACAACTTCAATTTCACTGCCACACTTGATGCAAGCCGCAATAATGTTGAGGAGGCTCTTTGCGTTGTACTGATTGCCGTTGAATTTGATTGTTACATCACAGCTGTATTTGCCCATAGCTGTTGCAAAAACCGATGCCGGACGCATATGGAATCCCTGTGCATTTGTGAGTACGAGTTCTTTTGATACCATAATAAAATCTCCTTTATAAGTAAATTTGTGTTTTGAAGTTTTGAATCTAATGTCGTGAAAGTTCTTTGAGTTTTGAGGGGTGGCACCGGCTTTTACACCGGTGCCGAGGAACAAAACATTTCAAAAAACGGGTAATAGCAAATTAATTATTTTTTAATCGGTCTTTTGAGAAGTGCAAGCATAAGCATTGAAACTACTGCACCGATTGCAAGAGCAAGGAGGTAGAAATACCATGTACCCTGCATTGTTGCGAATACAAAGATACCGCCGTGAGGAGCCATAAGCTTACAGCCAAAGAGAGCTGAAAGTGCGCCTGCTACTGCAGAACCAACGATACATGAAGGGATAACCTGAAGCGGATGACCTGCTGCGTAAGGAATTGCACCTTCTGTGATGAATGAAAGTCCCATTACATAGTTTACGGGAGCATTCTTTCTTTCTTCGTTTGTCCAACGATTCTTGAAGAATGTGTTTGAAAGAGCGATTGCGATTGGAGGAACCATACCGCCGATCATAACTGCTGCCATAATGATGTATGCCTGATCGTCTGCGTTTGCAAGGTTAAGTGTTGCGAATGCATAAGCTGCCTTGTTGAAAGGACCGCCCATGTCGATAGACATCATACCTGCGAGGAGCGCACAGAGCGGAACCATCATTGCAGGGTTAGAGGCAATAGCGTTAAGGCCGTTTGACATACCTGAGTTAATCATACCCATGAACGGGTTGACTGCGCACATTACAACGAGAATACCGCCGAGTCCGAGAAGCGGATAGATGAGAACGGGCTTAATACCCTCAAGAGCCTTAGGCATCTTATCGCACATTTTTTCAATACCGAGCATTAAGTAACCGCCTACGAAACCTGCAAGCAAGCCGCCGAGGAAGCCTGACGGAACTGTTTCTGCAGCGGCAGGATCCATAAAGGTTGCGCCTGATGTTGCAAGGAAACCGCCTACAAGACCAACGAGAAGACCGGGACGGTCTGCAATTGACATTGCGATAAAGCCGGAAAGGATAGGAACCATAAGGTTAAATGCCACACCGCCGAGTGTCTTAAACCATGCGGCTGCTGGAGTTACCGTACCAAATGCACTGCCAACCTCCTGTGCGTTTACACCGCACGCAATATCAATGAGGAATGCGATTGCGATGAAGATACCGCCTGCTACAACGAACGGGAGCATATGTGATACACCATTCATAAGGTGACCGTAAGCGCCGCCTCTCTTCTTTGGAGCATCTGCAGAACCGCCTTTGTGATGATATACGGGAACTTCTTTGTTTACAATCTTGTTGATAAGCTCTTCCGGCTTATGAATACCGTCTGAAACGGCACACTGTAAAACGGGCTTGCCGTCAAAACGGGCAAGATTTATTGTGATGTCAGCGGCAATGATGATACCGTCACAATTTGCAATTTCTTCTTCGGTAAGCACATTCTTTGCACCGCCCGAACCGTTTGTTTCAACCTTAATCGGAATGTTAAGGCTGTCGCCGGCTTTCTGGAGTGATTCAGCCGCCATATAAGTATGAGCAATACCTGTTGGACAAGCTGTGATAGCAAGAACTCTGTAACCCTTCTTTGCAGGAACTTCTGCCTTTGGTTCATCGGGGAACTTTTCTGTTTCTCTTGCGTCAATAATCGAGATGAATTCTTCCGGAGTTTTTGCGGCTTTAAGCTTTGCGGTAAAATCTTCATGCATCAAAAGCTGCATAAGTCTTGCAAGTACTTCAAGATGAACATCACCGTCTGTTGTTGCGGCAATCATAAAGAGCAGCTTACAGGGCTTACCGTCGGGCGAGTCATAATCTACACCGTCTGGAACTGTGATAGCCGTGAGGG
>OOCJ01001340.1_pt1 | contig 11756 bp, 9 predicted proteins | sample 1671481 | NCBI WGS metagenome assembly OOCJ01 (sample SAMN06348161, study PRJEB24527) | human gut metagenome | biome: human gut; feature: ankylosing spondylitis patient; material: feces | host: Homo sapiens | place: China | collected 2015-10 | reverse complement strand
GGGGGGGGGGTAAAGCTTGCGCTCATTGTCAGCCTGTTATGGTCAACAACCGTAGGCCTGTTAGGATATGCCGAGGAACGGGTTTGGAACAGTTTCTTCCTGCAATATTTATGGGAGTTTTGCTTAGGGATGAAGATGGCAGAAATATATCATGACAATCCTAAAGCACTGGAAGTACCCCGGTGGAAATATTTGTTGACGTTGTGTGTGGCCGGTGTGGGGTTGACAGGCATAATGGGTTTCGCGGGGTGGCCATGGAAACTTTACAATGATATACCCTCTTTGATGGGTTATATGTCTCTTGCGCTTATCATCTATAAGGTGGGAATCAAGCCGCTTAACCGGTTGTTGGAGTGGACTAACCGTTTTTCATACGAATGGTATTTGGTACACATGTTGGTCTTTGACATCATATTTTATTATATCGGGCATAATGCACCGATTGCTGTGGTATTCGTGTTGTGTTTGCTTTTGTCATATAGTACAGCTATAGCATATAGCAGGATATGGAGCAAGTAGATTCTGGTTATACGGAATTGCGCAGCTATCAGCGGGAGATGAAGCACCGCCTGTATGAAAAATGGTGGGGCGGGAGCAGGAGCGTGATGGTGCAGATGCCTACGGGGACGGGAAAGACGTTCCTGATGGCTGCCGTGGTTCGCGAGAATGCTGCGGACGGGGTGTTGGTCGTGACGCACCGGATAGAATTGGTAGAGCAGATTTCGGAAACCTTGTCTCGTTTCGGAGTACGTCACGGGGTGATTGCCGGTGGCCGGAAGGCGTTGTTGGCGGAGAACGTCCGGGTGGCGAGCATACAGACGTTGAGCCGATGTATAGATAGTCTTTCTTTTTGCCCTTCTGTTGTGGTTGTGGACGAGGCTCATCATGCCTTGGCGAAGACCTACCGCATATTGTGGGAAAAGTGGCCGGAGGCTCTTTTCTTGGGAATGACGGCTACGCCTTGCCGGTTGAGCGGCGAACCTTTCACGGACTTGTTCGAGGTGTTGCTCCAAGCGTGGAGTATGGAACGCTTTATCGACGAGGGGTGGCTGGCTGATTTTGAATATATAAGTGCCGACCCGAACAGTAAGGCGGTACGCCGGGTGGGGTTGTTGTCCAAGCGCGGTGCGGATGGAGATTATCAGTTGAAAGAGATGGCCACGGTGATGGATTGCCCTGAAAGCATCCGGCATTTGTATGATACTTACCAAACGTTTGCTTCGGGGAAAAAAGGCATAGTATATGCCATTAATCGGGAGCATGCGCGTCATATCGTGGAGTATTATCGGAAGGGCGGGGTAAGCTGTTGCATGATTGACGCAAAGACACCGCCGGAGGAACGCCGAAGCTTGGTGGAAGACTATCGGAACGGCCGTATCACGTTGATGGTCAACGTCGACATATTCTCAGAAGGATGGGACGTGCCGGAAGTGGAGGTCATTCAGCTTGCCCGTCCCACGCTTTCATTAGCCAAATATTTACAGCAGGTGGGGCGGGGGATGCGCGTATCCTGCAAGAAAAGTCACGTGATGATATTGGATCAAGTGGGACTGTATTTGGCTTTCGGCATGCCGATACAAAAATGGGACTGGCAGCGGATGTTTGAGGGGAGGCAAGCCGGGCGTTCCGTAACGTGCAATACTTATCCTATATATATAGGAGAGGAGGCCATGGAAAAACAGTTGGTGAATCTGGAGATGGTCCGTATCAAACGGAAAGAAGAGAAGCGCGAGGGGATGGAAGTGTTTATGCAGGGCGGAAAATACGGCATAGCGTTGGATGGAAAAGAGGTCTGTGCCCCGCAGTTCACGCGGATAGAGCGATTGCCGGAACCTTATTTTGCCCTATGTTTTTATCCGTATGATGCTGTCTTTCGGGGGAAGGTGACGGTGGTGGATGCGAAAGGGCGTGATTTGAGGCCGGAACTTTATGGAAAGGTGGAATGTAAAGGGGATTTTTTTAAGGGGTATGACTTTGCGGGAAAGCAGGTTTATTGGGACAGCAAAACCCAGAGGCTCTACGAAAAGATGCCGGAACTCGGGCGGATCGGGCGGTTTGAACTGGTCAAGCAGGATGCCGCATACATGTTCCGCTTCAGGGAGCGTGGGCTGGACTTCTCGTTCCGGAAAGAAGATGTGCAGGTCTGTGCCACCGGCAAGGTTTTTATTATCGGCAAGCATCTGATTGTGAATGATAAAAAAGAACAGTGCCTGTATGAATTTCTTGGATTCAGCAAAGGAATGATTCTGGTAAAGTTGCCCGGGCAGAATGTGTACCGCCTAATATTGGATTCCGGAAATCGTTTTTGTGACTTTAAGCCTCCTTATCTGGGAACAGTAACCCGTACCCCTGACCGGATGTATATCCGATTTCATCATTGGCCGGGTTTTTGATTGGAATGAATACAAAAGTAGTCTAAGGATAGTTTTAAATTTGAAATACCTACAAATTAGTATAGGGGATTCCGTTATTTCTCCGTATCTTTGCAGCCGGTTAGCACATAAATAACTAAAACGGATAAATTATGGAACGTAACAACGAAAGCTGGGCCGGCTTCAAAGGCGAACTGTGGAAGAAGGAAATCAACGTGCGTGATTTCATTCAAAACAATTATACTCCTTACACGGGAGATGATTCTTTCCTGAAGCCGTCGTCGGAGAAGACCCGCAAAGTGTGGAACAAATTGACCGAGATGTTTAAGGTGGAGCGTGAAAAAGGCGTGTATGACACCGAAACCAAACTCCCTCAAAGTATCACGACTTACGGGCCGGGTTATATAGATAAGGATAACGAAGTGGTTGTGGGATTGCAGACGGATGCTCCGCTCAAGCGTGGTATTTTCCCGAAGGGTGGTATCCGTATGGTGGAAAACAGTCTGGAAGCTTACGGTTATCATCTCGACCCGATGACGAAGGAGATTTTCACGAAATACCGTAAGACGCACAACGAAGGAGTGTTTTCTGCCTATACGGAGGAGATGTTGGCGGCCCGTCGGTCGGCTATCATCACCGGTTTGCCGGATGCATACGGTCGTGGCCGTATCATCGGTGACTATCGTCGTGTGGCTTTGTATGGTACTGCACGTTTGATTGAGGACAAGAAGCAGTTCCAAAAACGCCTTGACATCCAGGAACTGAATGATGAAATCATCCGTAACCGTGAAGAGGTCACGGAACAGATTCATGCTTTACAGGATTTTGAGAAGATGTGTGCCGCATACGGATTCGATGTGACCCGTCCGGCCAAGGATGCCCGCGAAGCCGTGCAGTTTGTATATCTGGCTTATCTGGCCGCTGTGAAGGATCAGGACGGTGCGGCCATGTCCATAGGGCGTACTTCTACTTTCCTCGACATTTATATAGAGAAAGACATCCGCGAGGGGAAACTGACGGAGGAGGAAGCGCAGGAACTGGTGGACCAGATGATCATCAAATTGCGCATCGTACGGTTCTTGCGTACGCCCGAATATAACGACTTGTTTTCCGGCGACCCGGTATGGGTGACGGAATCATTGGGCGGAATGGGCATCGACGGCCGCACGTTGGTGACGAAGACTTGCTTCCGTTACCTGCATACGCTCTACAACCTCGGACCGGCTCCGGAGCCGAACTTGACGGTGCTGTGGGCGGACAAATTGCCGGAGAACTGGAAGAAGTTCTGTGCCAAGGTTTCTATCGACACTTCGGCCATCCAGTATGAGAACGATGACCTGATGCGTGTGGATTACGGTGACGATTATGGCATTGCCTGCTGTGTGTCTCCGATGAAAATCGGCAAGCAAATGCAGTTCTTCGGTGCTCGTGCCAATCTGGCCAAGTGTTTGCTTTATGCCATCAACGGCGGGCGCGATGAGCGTACCGGTGTGCAGGTGGCTCCCAAGTTCGAGCCGATTACGAGCGAATATCTCGACTATAACGAGGTGATGGAGAAATACGAGCAGATGATGCGTTGGTTGGCCAAGGTGTACGTGAACGCCTTGAAGATTATCCACTATATGCACGACAAGTATGACTATGAGGCATACGAAATGGCCCTGCACGACGGCGACGTACAACGTATCCGCGCTACCGGTATTGCCGGTTTGTCCATCGTGGCCGACTCTTTGGCTGCCATTCGCGATTGCAAGGTGAAGGTGATTCGTGACGAGCGCGGTCTGGCCGTGGACTTCGAGCGTGAAGGCGAGTATATTCCTTACGGCAACAATGATGACCGCACGGATGCCATCGCAGTGGAAATCACGGAGAAATTCATGAATTACCTCCGTCAGCACGAGACTTACCGCAATGCGGTTGCCACGCAGTCCATCCTGACGATTACCAGCAATGTGGTGTATGGAAAGAAAACCGGTACGACTCCCGACGGCCGCCAGGGCGGTACTCCGTTTGCACCGGGGGCTAATCCGATGAACGGGCGTGATGTGAAAGGAGCCGTTGCGGCGTTGGCTTCGGTGGCCAAACTTCCGTTCCATCATGCACATGACGGTATTTCTTATACCTTTGCCATTTCTCCGGCTACGTTAGGTAAGGAACGTGATATTCAGGTAAGCAATCTGGTCGGACTGTTGGATGGTTATTTCACTCCGGACGGTGGCCAGCATCTCAACGTCAATGTGTTCGACAAGGATCTGTTGGTGGATGCGATGGAACATCCTGAGAAATATCCGCAGTTGACCATTCGCGTGTCCGGCTATGCCGTGAACTTTGTGAAGTTGACGCGTGAACAACAGTTGGATGTCATTTCGCGTACCATCAACCACTCTTTGTAATATAAAGGATATGGAAAAACCATTAGTGGGTAAAATACATTCACTTGAGAGTTTCGGGACCGTTGACGGTCCCGGAATTCGTTTTGTGACCTTCCTTCAAGGTTGTCCGCTTCGTTGTCTGTATTGCCATAATCCGGACACTTGGGATGCCGGTCATCCGCCCCGTTATCAAATGACTCCGGAGGAATTGCTTGCCGAAGTGCTCAAGGTACGCAGTTTCATAGCCCGTGGAGGGGTGACGTTGACGGGGGGCGAACCTTTATTGCAGGCTGATTTCTGTCGTGAGTTTTTTCGTCTCTGCCGTGAGGAAGGTCTTCATACGGCATTGGATACTTCAGGAGCCGTGTTCAATGAGCGCGTATGTGCTGTGCTGGATTATACGAATCTGGTGCTTCTCGACATTAAGGCGCTTCGCCCTGAACTTTGCAGGAAAGTCAGCGGAAGTGACGGACGGAATGCCCGGGCGTTGCTTGACGAGTTGGAAAGGAGGGGTACGGAGGTTTGGATTCGTCATGTGGTGGTACCCGGTCTGACGGACGACGACACGCTGTTGGATGAACTGGTCGAGTTTGTACGACATTACAAGGTTGTGCGCAAAATAGAATGGTTGCCTTATCATACGATGGGGATATTTAAGTATAAGGAACTCGGGTTGGACTATCCGTTGACCGACGTGCCTCCTCTTGCCCGGGAAAGGATAGAAGCCATTAAAAAACGTTTTGAGGGCATCTTTCCGTGCTGATGTGTGCATGTGGTGATGTATAATTTCTTTATTTCTATACTCCTTTGCGTAACATGTTGTAATTCATGCTGGTAAGTGCGGCGAATCATTCTGCGCCAAAACGAAAATCAATCACAGCCAAATGAAAAATCGTTTGGCTGAGATTGATTTTTCATTTGGCTGAGATTGATTTCAGGGCTTCTGTGAGGCTGTCCCCTGTTGTGCTTTTTTCTTGTGGTATATGCCTTGGCAGTTGTTCTAAAAGTAGGGATTATTTTTCCAAATAGTCTGAAACGGACTTTTTTTGTGTTTCATATTGCTTCTTTTTCTATCTTTGATATTCAAAAGCGTTTTTTATGAGCAGAATATACAATTCCGTCGTTGGCCTACTTTGCGGGATGGGGATATTGTCTTCTTGCGAAATCATCGAATATCATCCCTACGATACGCGTATAGAAGGAGAGGTCGGGCTGACGGAGAAGAACATCCGTTTGATTGAAGACAAGATGCGGGGAAGGCGTGAGTTCCGCTTCGCCATGATCAGCGACACCCAACGTCGGTATGACGAGACGAAAGAAGTCGTGAATATCATCAATAACCGCGGTGACATTGATTTTGTGTTGCATGGCGGCGATGTGGCGGATTTCGGCGAGACGAAAGAATTTTTATGGGCACGGGATTTCTTGAATAAATTGCGGGTGCCGTATGTTTGCCTGTTGGGGAATCATGATTGTCTGGGGACGGGTTTCGATGTATATCTGAAAGTTTTCGGAGAGGATAATTTTGCTTTTACGGTGGGCAACGTGCGTTTTATCTGTTTGAATACCAACGCGCTTGAATATGATTACAGTCATCCGGTGCCCGATTTCAATTTTATGGAGGATGAATTGAGGAATATGCCGGCGGGCATAGAGAAAACCATTGTAGCCATGCACGTGCCGCCCGGCGACGGGGAGTTCAACAACAATGTGGGGCGTGCCTTTGAACACTATGTGACCAGTTTCCCCCATGTGCAGTTTTGTCTGTTCGGCCACATCCACCGTTGGGCTGAAGAAGAGTTTTTTGAAGATGGAGTCGTATATTACGGATGTACGACAGTCGGGAAGCGAGGGTATTACGTCATTACCATAAAAGAAGAAGGATATGAAATTGAACGTTGTGATTTTTAGTATATGGCTTTCGGCTGGCATACCTTCTTGGGTAATGGGGCAGAGTGTGACGGAAGCGGCATCGGATACAGTTCCGACACGCTATGAGAAAATGATGACACGCCGTATGGAAGGGTGGAAACGTTTGATTCCCGACCATTACAAGATACAGTTTGCGGGAAGTATCGGTGTCGTTTCAATCGGTACGGGATGGACCTACGGGAAGAAGCAGCAGTGGGAGACAGATATCATGTTGGGCTTTTTGCCTAAATTTGAAAGTGAACATAATAAGGCCGTTTTCACTCTGAAACAGTCGTATTTGCCTTGGCGGTTACGCGTGAAAGAGAGTGCGTGGGTGATTCAGCCTTTGTCATGCAGTTTGTTCTTGTCCTCCGTATTGAGCGATAAGTTTTGGACGCATGAGCCAGACCGTTATCCTAAAGGATATTACGGTTTTTCTACCCGTATTCGTGCCAATCTTTCTTTGGGTCAGCGTGTGATGTACGATGTGCCGGATGTATCTAATTGGTGGATACAGGACATTTCTTTGTATTATGAATTAGGAGCTTGCGATACTGATTTCTGTACCTTCTTTGGTGACCGCAGTATCAAATTTAAAGAAATTTTAAGTCTGGCTGTCGGTATAAAACTGCATATTTAACTTCTCCTATTTGCGGGCGTACTTAAAAGTCAGTATCTTGCGTCTTGTTAGAATCCCTTTTTTCAGGTATTGTACGAATGGCGGAAAGTGATGAACTTTGCCATAGAAAAAGATGTTTAATTAAAAACAAAAGTAAATATGAAAATCAAATCAATTAAAGGACGTGAGATATTGGACTCCCGTGGTAATCCGACAGTAGAAGTAGAGGTTGAATTGGAATGCGGTGTGGTGGGCCGTGCGTCGGTTCCTTCGGGAGCTTCTACGGGCGAGCACGAAGCCTTGGAATTGCGTGACGGAGATAAAAAACGTTACGGAGGTAAAGGCGTGTTGAAGGCTGTGGAAAATGTGAATAAGGTGATTGCTCCGGCCTTGGTGGGCTATAGTGCTTTGGAACAGCGTGCCATCGACCACAAGATGTTGGCACTCGACGGCACGAAGACAAAGTCTAATTTAGGTGCCAATGCCATTCTCGGGGTGTCGTTGGCTGTGGCTAAGGCCGCTGCGGAATATTTGGACATTCCTTTATATCGTTATATTGGCGGCGTGAACACATACGTGATGCCCGTGCCGATGATGAATATTATTAACGGAGGTTCGCATAGCGATGCGCCGATAGCTTTTCAGGAATTCATGATTCGTCCGGTGGGTGCTCCTTCTTTCCGTGAGGGCTTGCGGATGGGGGCTGAAGTGTTCCATGCCTTGAAGAAAGTGCTTCACGACCGTGGACTCAGTACGGCAGTAGGCGATGAAGGCGGTTTTGCTCCTTCGTTGGACGGCACTGAGGATGCTCTTGAATCCATAATCGCAGCCATCAAGGCTGCCGGCTATGTACCGGGCAAGGATGTGATGATCGGTATGGACTGCGCTTCCTCCGAGTTCTATAAAAATGGAGTGTACGATTATACCATTTTCGAGGGTGAAAAGGGCAAGAAGCGTACTTCAGACGAGCAGATCGCTTACTTGGAAGAATTAATCACGAAGTATCCGATTGATTCTATTGAAGACGGTATGAGCGAGAATGACTGGGACGGTTGGAAGAAGTTGACGGAGCGTATCGGCGGACGTTGCCAGTTGGTGGGTGACGACTTGTTTGTGACCAACGTGGACTTCTTGTCCAAGGGTATTGCCATGGGGTGTGCCAATTCCATCTTAATCAAGGTGAACCAGATCGGTTCGCTCAGCGAAACTTTGGATGCCATCGAGATGGCTCATCGCCATGGTTATACAACGGTTACTTCCCACCGTTCGGGAGAGACAGAGGATGCCACGATTGCCGATATCGCTGTGGCAACGAACAGCGGCCAAATCAAGACCGGTTCTTTGAGCCGTTCCGACCGTATGGCGAAATACAACCAGTTGCTCCGTATCGAGGAAGAGCTGGGGGATTTGGCTGTGTATGGTTATAAGCGCATCAAGTGAGACTTTACGTATTGTGATTGAATGAAAAAAGAGTTGCTTCGGGAGATATTTTACCGAATGCAACTCTTTTTTTGCAAGAAAAACAGGGAGGCATGGCTTTTCATATCTTTGTTTTTCCTAACTTTGTTTGCACCTTAAAAATTAAAGGCCATGCCACGGATAAAGGAAGGATTCAAGGGAGAACGGATAGTCGTCTTGCCGGGATTTTTGATAGAAGAGTTGAAGCGCGACCCTTTGGGCCGCGAGCTTTACATCACGGATATCGGTTATTATCCGCATGCTGGTTTTCATTATTGTGAGCGGAAAGAGGAGGATTCCAATGAGTTTGTGCTGATTTATTGTGTAGAGGGGGAGGGATGGTTCGAACTGGACGGTAAGCGCTATGACGTTGGGGCTAACCAGTTTTTCATTTTGCCCAAATATAAGGCACATGCTTATGGCAGTAAGGCTGAGAATCCTTGGACGATTTACTGGATTCATTTCGATGGCGCAAAAGCCGCCTTTTTCAGTGTGGGTTTCAGTAAGCCGCATGATATTTCACCGGCAGAACATTCCCGTATCAAAGAACGTCTGATGCTGTTTGAAGAAATTTATGCTTCGGTCAGTTCCGGGTATAACAAGAACTACATGTTGTATGCCACGACGAGCCTTTTCCACTTCTTAGGTTCCATGAAGTTTCTTGGAGAATACCGTGAGTGCCGTTTTGCGGGTGTGCAGGAAAAGCGAGACGTGGTGCAGCGTGCCATTCATTTCATGCAGGAAAACTTGAATAAGAAAATCCGTCTGACGGATATTGCCCGCGAAGTGAAACTTTCCCCGTCTTACTTCTCCAATGTCTTTGAGGACAAGACCGGTTCTCCCCCTTTGCGTTATTTGGGATACCTCCGCATTCAGGAAGCCTGTCATTATTTGGATTTCACAGAGTTGAAAATCAGTCAGATCAGTCCGTTGGTCGGTTATGAGGATTCGCTTTACTTTTCCCGACAGTTCACGAAATACATGGGCATGTCGCCGTCGGAATATAAATCAAAGAAGAAAGGGTAAGATTTTAAATAATTATATATTTGAGGAACGAGACATGAATACGAAAGCTCTATTATCTTTAGTAGCAGGCATTTCCCTGCTTTACAGTTGCCATACAGCGCCTGCTTCCCGTGAAGGAGAAACGGGGGCGGCAGACAGTGTGGTGGTAAAAAATGAAGTCGTGAATACGATTCTACAGCGTCGCAGCATCCGGAAATACAAGCCGCAACCGATAGAGAAGGACAAGTGGGCACAGATAGTGGAATGTGGAGTGTATGCTCCCAACGGGAAAGGACTGGAATCGTGGGAAGTGCGTGTCGTGGACAATCCCCGTTTGTTGGCTTCGATAGATTCGGCTTACAGCCGTTTCATGGGGAAAGGACAGGAGGAAACCACTCTTCGGGCGGCATACGGTGCACCTGTGTTGGTATTTATCGCATACGATACGACTTATGATTTGTCGCAGGTGGATTGCGGACTATTGGGTGGAAACATGATGATTGCGGCACAATCGTTAGGGATTGGTTCATGTTGCTTGGGTGGTATTTGCCGTTTCCTGAATGAACCGGAAGGTCGTGAATTGCTTGATGAATTGGATTTTTCCGAAACGCATAAATTACTTTATGCCATAGCTTTCGGTTATCCGGATGAAGAACCTTCTCCCAAACCTCGTGATATGAACAAGGTCCGAACGGTTGAATGATGCGGTTTTTGTTGATTGGAGATTAAAGAACGAGAAGTATGAAACGTTTTTATATACTGGGGGTAGCCATGGGAATGAGTGCATTTTTGAGCAGCCTTTTCGGTTGCCATGTTTCGGACGGGGATTTCCGTTCGCTTTCTGTAGCGGAATTCAAAGAATACATTGCCGATACGGCGGTCGTGCGTTTAGATGTACGTACGGCTGAAGAATATGCGGAGGGACATATTGCCGGGGCGGTGAACATAGACGTGTTACAACCGGATTTCGAACAGAAGGGCAAGGCCGTTTTACCGAAAGGCAAGACCATAGCCTTGTATTGCCGGAGTGGGAAACGCAGCAAGAAAGCAGCACGGATTTTGAGTGAGCTTCATTATAAGGTGGTGGAGCTTGATGGTGGATACTTGGAATGGACGAAGGCCGGACAGTGACGGGACAAGTCTTGAAACGGATGAGTCCGGGGGCCAGTGAAAAGAAGAGACTATTTGGGGTGAAAAAATGACTGTAATTTCGCGATAGACTTGCATATAATGGCTCTTTTCATTATCTTTGCACTCGATTTCAAGGAAATCATGCGGAAATAGCTCAGTCGATAGAGCACTAGCCTTCCAAGCTGGGGGTCGCGGGTTTGAGTCCCGTTTTCCGCTCTCTGAATGAGGTAGTTACGAAAGTAGCTACCTTTTTTATTTTGTGGTTTTTCGTGGTTTGGGGCTGTCAACGTCAACCGAGACATCAACCATTTTTTTTAGTATGAAAGCCTCTATTTCAGTTATTTGCTATAAAAACAAGACACGATCAAACGGTGAAAGTCCATTAATGTTACGAATTCACAAAGACGGCAAAAGAAAACTGGTAAGCATCGGTTTATCCATTCATCCCCAACTTTGGGACTTTACCAAGAATGAACCTAAACCGAAATGTCCCAATAAAGACCTGATAAATAAAATCATTCTTGACAAGAAAGCCGAATACCAAAAAGAAATACTTGAACTTAATGCGGAGCAAAAGGACTATACGGCATCGTCATTGGTTGAAAATAAAAAAGCGAAGTATGAACCTAAAACCGTTATCGATTTCTATAAGGAACTGATCCAAAACTTCAAAGATGCAGGAAAAACAGGAAATAAATCTATTTATACTAACTCATTAAACTCACTCAAAGCCTTTACGCACAATAAACTAAACATCTTATTCAGTGATATTGATGTTGATTGGCTGAAACGATATGAAAAATGGCAACGAAGTAACAAGAACAAAGAGACTACTATCAGTTTACAGTTCCGAACCTTGCGAAGTGCATATAATAAAGCAATAGAAGC
>OOCJ01001316.1_pt1 | contig 11956 bp, 9 predicted proteins | sample 1671481 | NCBI WGS metagenome assembly OOCJ01 (sample SAMN06348161, study PRJEB24527) | human gut metagenome | biome: human gut; feature: ankylosing spondylitis patient; material: feces | host: Homo sapiens | place: China | collected 2015-10 | reverse complement strand
ACATCATATAAAAAACGGCGGGCTTTTTAAAGGCCCGCCGTTTTTTGTATCTATTAATAGAAGAATATATTATCTACCTTGGCGCTTACGCTCTGTCTCATCCAAGATGATCTTACGCATACGCATATTATTCGGGGTGATCTCTACGTACTCATCGCCCTTGATGTACTCAAGCGCATCCTCTAGGCTGAATACGATAGGAGGAGCCAAGGAAACTTTGTCGTCCGAACCAGAGGCACGCATATTCGTCAACTTCTTGGATTTGGTAACATTTACCACCAAGTCATTGTCCTTGGTATGCTCACCAACCACCTGTCCAGCGTAAACCTCCTCGCCCGGGGCGATGAAGAAACGTCCGCGGGATTGCAAGTTATTCAGGGCATAAGCGAAAGCCTGACCTGTCTCCATAGCGATAATCGAACCATTCATACGTCGTTCGATATCACCCTTCCACGGTTGATATTCCAAGAAACGGTGTGCCATGATAGCCTCACCGGCAGAGGCGGTCAATACGGCGTTGTTCAAACCGATAATACCACGGGAAGGAATCGTGAATTCTAAGTGCATACGACCATTCTTGCTTTCCATCATGGTCATCTCGCCCTTACGCTTCGTTACCATATCGATAATACGGCTAGAGCATTCCTCCGGAAGATTCACCGTCAATTGCTCTACCGGCTCACATTTCTCACCATCGATCTCCTTGATGATAACCTGAGGCTGACCTACCTGCAACTCGTATCCCTCACGACGCATCGTCTCGATCAATACAGACAAGTGAAGCACGCCACGGCCATATACCAACCAAGAATCAGCGGAATCAGTAGGAACTACGCGTAAAGCCAAGTTCTTATCCAATTCTTTCTGCAAACGGTCAAAAATATGACGGGAAGTAACAAACTTACCATCCTTACCAAAGAACGGAGAATTGTTGATCGTGAAAAGCATAGACATCGTAGGCTCGTCGATAGCGATCGTTGGCAATGGCTCCGGCTCGTTCACGTCGGCGATAGTCTCACCGATCTCGAAACCATCGATACCGATAATAGCGCAAATATCCCCGGACTGCACGGAATCAACTTTCGTACGTCCCAAGCCCTCGAATACATCCACTTCCTTGATCCTCGATTTCACCATACTACCATCACGCTTACAAAGCATGACATCTTGGCCCTCTTTCAACTCGCCACGGTGTACACGTCCTACGGCGATACGACCTACATACTTAGAATAATCCAAAGAAGTAATCAACATCTGCGGAGTACCCTCCAACATCTTTGGTTCGGGGATATACTTGATGATCGCATCAAGCACAGCCGCGATATCCTCTTTCGGCTCCTTCCAATCCTCGGACATCCAGCCCTGCTTGGCGGAACCATAAATAGTAGGGAAGTCAAGCTGCTCCTCGGTAGCATCCAGACTAAACATCAAGTCGAATACCATTTCCTGCACTTCCGACGGGCGGCAATTCGGCTTATCCACCTTATTAATTACCACGATCGGCTTCAAACCCAGTTGAATCGCTTTTTGCAAAACAAAACGAGTCTGCGGCATAGGCCCCTCAAAGGCGTCTACCAATAGCAAACAACCATCCGCCATATTCAAGACACGCTCCACCTCGCCACCAAAGTCGGCGTGGCCCGGAGTGTCAATAATATTGATCTTATATCCCTTATAATTGATAGACACGTTCTTGGCAAGAATCGTGATACCTCGTTCCCGTTCCAGATCATTGTTATCCATGAACTGATCCGGTTCTGCCTGTCCTTCACGGAAAAGCTTACCGGCTAATAACATCTTATCCACGAGCGTCGTTTTGCCGTGGTCTACGTGCGCGATAATCGCAATGTTTCTGATCTTTTGCATTGAAGACTAATTTATTGGCTGCAAAAATACGATATTTTTACGATATATATATGACATTCATGCTTCAAAACACAAAAAAGATAGCAGAATCTATTGCAAATCAAAAAGGAATGCCTACCTTTGCGACCGCTTAGATAACATAGTATTAATTTATTAAAGTAAAAAGAATCATGTATTTAGATTCAGCAAAGAAACAAGAATTATTTGAAAAGTATGGCAAATCAGCTACTAACACAGGTTCTGCTGAGAGCCAAATCGCATTGTTCACATTCCGTATCTCTCACTTGACAGAGCACTTGAAAGTGAATCACAAAGATTACGCTACGGAAAGATCATTGAAGATGTTGGTAGGTAAACGTCGTCGTTTATTGGACTATCTGATCAAGACTGACATCGAGAGATACCGCGCTATCATCAAAGAACTTGGTATCAGAAAGTAAGAAAAAGCTTACTCGAAAATATTAAAAAGGGCAATCCCAAATGGGTATTGCCCTTTTTATTTGTCTTAATCCTAGATATAATAAAATATTAATGTAAATTTGCGCCGTTTAGTATCAAATTATCAAACATTACAGGACTATAAATAACAAATCATACACATGGGAAACAACAAAATTATAGGCGCGAAAATTAAAAATATCCGGGAATCGAAACAACTCTCTATCGAGGAGGTAGCCGAACGCTCCGGGTTAGGTATCGAACAGATCGAACGTATCGAGGGTAACTTGGATTTTCCATCTTTGGCCCCTCTTATCAAAATAGCACGGGTATTAGGGGTACGTTTGGGTACATTCTTGGATGACCAAGCGGAGCTAGGCCCGGTCGTATGCCGCAAAAAGGACAGCGAGGCCGATGGTATCGGGTTCACGAACAACGCGACACAAGGGCACAAGCATATGGATTACCACTCGCTCTCGCAAGATAAGTCCGGCCGCCATATGGAACCCTTCTTGATCGAGATCGCTCCCTCCGAGGAAGGCGAGGATTTCATCCTGTCCACGCATGAGGGAGAGGAGTTTATCTACGTATTGAATGGCGTCGTAGAGATCAATTACGGAAAGAACACCTATATCCTAGAGGAAGGCGATAGCATCTATTATGATTCCATCGTGGCGCATCATGTACATGCGGCAGCCGACAACAAGGCCCGAATCCTAGGAGTTGTCTATACACCTTATTAAATCCAGCGTTTTATGGAATTACATAACAGAACCCTTGGCCAATGGCTGGAACATTGGGCCGAGACTACACCGGACAAGGAATATATCGTTTATTCGGACCGTGACTTACGTTTCACTTGGAGCGAATTCAACAAGCGTGTGGACGACATGGCGAAAGGCATGCTGGCGATCGGTATCACTCATGGCACACATGTCGGCGTATGGGCGACAAACGTACCGGATTGGCTGACTTTCTTATATGCCGGAGCCAAGATCGGTGCCGTACTGGTCACGATCAACACCAACTATAAACAAAGCGAACTGGAATATCTGGTTGAGAACGCCGATATCCATACGATGTGTATCACAGACGGTGTGTTTGATGGAAGTTACGTGGACATGGTCTATACCATGTTGCCGGAATTGAAGACCTCTCAACGGGGGTATTTGAAAAGCAAGCGTTTCCCACGCTTGAGAAATGTAGTATATATCGGACAGGAGAAATACAGGGGTATGTACAATACGCCCGAGATGTTGCTCCTCGGACAAAATATCAAGGATGAGACGTTAGAGGCTGCCAAAGCGAGAGTAAATTGCCACGACGTTGTCAATATGCAATATACTTCCGGTACGACCGGCTTCCCGAAAGGGGTCATGTTGACTCACTACAACATCGCCAACAACGGTTTCTTGACGGGTGAGCATATGAAATTCACCGCCGACGATAAGCTTTGTTGCTGCGTACCTCTCTTTCATTGCTTTGGTGTGGTATTAGCTTCCATGAACGTATTGACGCATGGATGTACGCAAGTGATGGTCGAGAAATTCGATCCGCTATTGGTATTAGCTTCTATACATAAAGAGCGTTGCACGGCCGTGTACGGCGTGCCTACCATGTTCATTGCCGAGCTGAACCACCCGATGTTCGAGATGTTCGACCTCACGTCGTTACGTACCGGTATTATGGCAGGTTCTCTTTGCCCGGTTGAACTCATGAAAACCGTGGACGAGAAGATGCATATGCGTGTAACCAGCGTGTATGGATTGACAGAGACCTCACCGGGTATGACCCACTCCCGTATCGAAGATCCGGCCGAGGTGCGTTATAATACCGTAGGCCATGAGTTCGAATTTACCGAGGTACGGGTTATCGACCCGGAGACTGGCGAGGAATGCCCCGTCGGTGTACAGGGCGAGATGTGTAACCGCGGTTATAATAACATGAAAGGTTACTATAAAAACGAAGCCGCTACCAATGAGGCGATCGACAAGGATGGTTTCCTGCATTCCGGCGACTTGGGCGTGAAAGACGAGAACGGCAACTATCGGATCACCGGCCGTATCAAGGACATGATTATCCGCGGGGGCGAGAATATCTATCCCCGTGAGCTGGAGGAATTCCTTTATCATTTCCCCGGCGTGAAAGACGTGCAAGTAGCCGCTGTTCCTTCCAAGAAATATGGAGAGGAAGTGGGTGCCTTTATCATCCTTCACGATGGTGTGACGGCTACGGAGGAAGAGGTGAAAGATTTCTGCCGCGGAAAGATCGCCCGGCATAAGATCCCGAAATACATCTTCTTCGTCGATACCTTCCCGATGACCGGAAGCGGAAAGATACAGAAGTTCAAGTTGAAAGACCTCGGGCTGAAACTATTGCAAGAGCAAGGTATCACGCCGGCCTGACGATTTAGTGGACAGCTAACAGTTGACAGTTACTTTAAAATCTTCATAATGGGCGGTACGATCTTCTCGTGTTGCCCATTTTCCTAAAGAATGATGGACGGAATCAACACACTGCGTTACTCGGATTTATTTTTAGCGATGTATTTCGATGGCGGAAAGAGCTGCCTGCACCGGAATCATTCGCATGTGTTGGTGTATGTATACTCCGGAGAGATGGTAATCGACGAAAAAGGCCAAATCACCCGGCTACATAAAGGAGAATGCGCTTTCATCCGCAAGGACTTCAGCGTGCAGATGACGAAACAAGCATGGAATGGCGAGCAGTTCAAGGCGATCTTCTTGATGTTCACCATGAAGTTCCTACGCAACTTTTACAGCAAATTAGATCGAAATACTCTCCCTAAAGATGCCAAGCGAGATCAGGTCAGCCTTTACAAGCTACCGTCCAACCGTCCCGATATCGTAAGCTTGTTTGAGTCGATGACCCCTTATTTCAATTCCAAGATCCAACCGACAGAGGAATTGCTGCAACTAAAAATGATCGAGGGCGTTTATGTGTTGCTCCATACCGACAAGAATCTATATGCCTCTATCTTCGATTTTACCGATCCATGGAAGATAGACATACTGGAATTTATGGAGCGGAATTAACATGAACGATATTTCCATGGAAGAAATCGCCAACTATACGGGACGCAGTCTCTCCACATTTAAACGTGATTTCAAGAAATGTAGCGCTCTCTCGCCCCGGGAATGGCTCATCCGACGCCGCCTTGAAGCCGCACACGGGCTGATACGTAAAGGGGGGCGTAAGGTCTCGGAGATTTGTTTCGAGGTAGGTTTCAAGAACCTTTCCCATTTCTCGAAAATCTATAAGATAGCGTATGGCGTACCGCCAACCGAGGATATATAATATTTATAATGGCCCACACAACAAAGCTATTTGAACCACATAACAAAGCCTCCATACCACTCCCTCCTTATCTTCGCGACATAAATAATAACAAAATGTAAATCAAATGATCATGACAAAGACAACGGAAGAGAAAGTAGCTTTAGTAACCGGTTCAGCGATGGGTATCGGACTCGCTTGCGCCGAAGCCTTCGCCAAGGCTGGATACATAACCGTATTGGCAGACATCCGTGAGCCGGGAGAACAGGTAGAGAAATTAGTAGCCGAGGGACATAAGGCCGTAGCGTATCGGTGCGACGTATCAAACACGCAAGCCGTAAAGGAGATGATCGACTGGACCGTAGCTACCTACGGAAGACTGGATGCGGCTCTTAACAACGCAGGCATACAAACACCGCAACGCCCAATGGCGGAAATCACCGACGATGAATTCGACCGTACCGTGGCTGTCGATTTGAAAGGTGTCTGGAACTGCATGCGTTATGAGATCCTGCAAATGCTGAAACAAGGCGGCGGCGCCATCGTCAACACCTCATCGCAAGGCGGAGTCACGGGATTTCCGGGGCAAGCGGCCTACATAGCCTGTAAGCATGCCGTTATCGGACTGACACGTACCGCCGCTATCGACTATGCGGCAAAGAACATCCGCATCAATGCCGTATGTCCGGGCGTTATCCGTACGCCGATGGCGGAAGACTTAATGCGGCGTGACCCTTCCTTGGAGAAGGAGCTGGTGCGCGACATTCCCGCAGGGAGGCTCGGTAAACCGGAAGAGATCGCCAACGCCGTACTTTGGCTATGCAGCCCGCAAGCGAGCTTCGTCGATGGCCACGCGCTATTGGTAGATGGAGCCTTCAGTATTCATTAAAGCGCAAAACTACAGAGAGCCCAATACTGCAACGGCGTTGCAGTGTTACTGCAATGCGGGTTGCAGTAATGCTGCATGGCTGTTGCAGAACTACTGCAAGGCAGGTTGCAGTAACGAACCCACCTACCCCTCGGCAAGCCTCTGCCCTAGATGGAAATTCATAGATAAAGAACACCTACTATCAACGCTTTTTCGTACCTTCGCGTCTCAACCATTTATAGTATTAATTTATGTCACAATTATTTCCAACTAATCTGCCTTATAAAGTGGCAGATATGAGTTTGGCTGAATTCGGTCGCAAAGAGATCGAGATCGCCGAACACGAAATGCCGGGATTAATGGCGCTACGCCAGAAATACGCCGATCAGAAACCCTTGAAAGGCGCACGTATCACCGGCTCACTGCATATGACTATTCAGACGGCAGTGTTAATCGAAACATTAGTTGCGTTGGGAGCGGACGTTCGCTGGGCTAGCTGTAACATCTTCTCCACACAGGACCATGCGGCGGCGGCTATCGCAGCTGATGGCGTACCGGTATTCGCTTGGAAAGGCGAGACGCTGGAAGAATATTGGTGGTGTACGGACATGGCGCTTCGTTTCCCGGAAGGTAAAGGCCCTCACATGATTGTTGACGATGGCGGCGACGCTTCCTTGCTGATTCACATGGGCTATCGTGCGGAGAACGATGCGGAGACTATCAACCGCAAAGGCGGAAATCATGAGAAACAGGTAATCCTGGATACATTAAATCGTATCCTTCAAGAAGATAACAGCCGTTGGCACCGTACGGTAGCCGAGATGAAAGGGGTATCGGAAGAGACGACCACCGGCGTTCACCGTCTGTATCAGATGATGGAGAAAGGTGAGTTGCTGGTTCCGGCTATCAATGTTAATGACTCCGTGACGAAATCCAAGTTCGATAACCTATACGGTTGCCGTGAGTCTTTGGCGGACGGCATCAAGCGGGCTACGGACGTAATGATCGCCGGCAAGGTGGTAGTCGTTGCCGGATATGGTGACGTAGGTAAAGGCTGCTCTCACTCCATGCGCTCTTACGGGGCCCGTGTACTCGTGACCGAGATCGATCCGATCTGCGCCCTGCAAGCCGCTATGGAAGGTTTCGAGGTTACGACCATGGAAGAGGCCGTGAAAGAGGGTAACATCTTCGTTACGACCACCGGAAACTGCGATATCATCACGATCGAGCATATGACACAGATGAAAGACCAATCGATCGTATGTAACATCGGTCACTTCGACAACGAGATACAGGTGGATAAGCTTGTCAACTATCCGAATATCAAGCACACGAATATCAAGCCTCAAGTGGACAAATATACGTTCCCGAACGGAAACTCCATCTTCTTATTGGCAGAGGGACGCTTGGTAAACTTAGGTTGCGCTACGGGACACCCATCATTCGTAATGAGCAACTCATTTACGAACCAAGTTCTTGCCCAGATGGATTTATGGCAAATGGCCTATGAGGTAGGCGTATATCGTTTGCCGAAACGTTTGGATGAGGAAGTTGCCCGCCTACACTTGGAACGTATCGGCGTGAAATTATCTACATTATCACAAAAGCAAGCTGATTATATCGGCGTACCGGTAGAAGGACCGTACAAGGCTGATCATTACAGATACTAATTAATTGAAGATTGAAAGTTGAGAATTGATAATGAAGGGAGGGCAGCTCCTGTAGTTCTCGATTCTTAATTTTCAATTTTCAATTCTTAATTTTCAATTACCATGCGTTTCGCTATTCTCTCCCCCATTTATCCCTATCGTGGCGGTATCGCCCAATTCAGCGGGATGCTCTATACGGAATTAGTAAAAGAAGGTCATGAAGTAAAGGCTTTCAACTTCAAACGTCTTTATCCGGATATCTTATTTCCCGGCAAGACTCAATACGTAGAAGCGGGAGACCGTGCGATCGAAATCGAGAGCGTGCGAGTATTAGATAGCGTCAACCCGGTTAGTTATTTCAGTACCGTAAACGCCATTCGTTCCTATGCGCCGGACGTACTGATTATCTCTTACTGGATGTCCTTTTTCGTTCCCGGATACGCCCACGTAGCAAATCGGATGAAAAAGCATTGTAAGGTAATCACCCTTATCCACAACGCGATTCCCCATGAGCCGCGTTTCTTCGACAAGCCTTTAGCTTCGTTACTTTTCAAGCAATGCCATGGCTTTATCGTGATGAGCGATAACGTGCGGTATGATTTGCGGAAACTTTACCCGGGCGCTAAATATATCCAGAACCCACACCCGCTTTATAATCATTTCGGGAGTAAGATCAACAAGAACGAGGCATGCCGGAAATTAGGAATCCATCCGTCCAAAAAGAATCTTCTATTCTTTGGACTGATACGGGATTATAAAGGATTAGACCTGCTGATAGAAGCGATGGGACAGCTTAACGAGGATTACCATCTCATTATAGCCGGCGAATGTTACGGTAGTTTCGAGAAGTATCAGGCTCTGATCGATGCATCTCCGGCAAAAGAACGTATATTCGTCCACTGTGAATATATCAGCGACGAGGAAATCCCCATTTATTTCTCAGCGGCGGATGCCTTAGTACTCCCCTATCGCTCCGCCACTCAAAGTGGTGTCGTATCCGTAGCCTACAATTACGATTTACCTATGTTAAGTACTCCCGTAGGCGATTTCAAGAACAGCATCGAAAAGCCGGGTACAGGCATCGTAGTGCCTGAGATATCCGCAACGGCCCTCGCCCAAGGTATCGAGGAACTTTTCACCCCCTCACAGCAAGCCACCATCCCTGCGAACATATCCAAAGAAAAAGCAGCTCTCTCGTGGGAAACCCTAACGAGAAAACTGCTCGATTTTATCAATAGCGGTTTCATCTAGTTGTAGAGACGGGGTGTGCCCCGTCTCTACAACCAACCGGAATTTATATCTCTTTTTGCTTTCTAGCTTTCCAAACCGAATATCCTACCGCACCAATCAATAACAACAAGATAATCAACGAACTGAAAGAGGTAATATAAGCCGCCGTAATATAACCTTGCGGTCTAAACTCAAATACGATCTGATGCTCTCCCGCAGGAACTAACATAGCTCGTAATATCCAATCCGCCCGGAAATGCGAAGCGGGCTTACCATCAATAGTTACCTCCCATCCCGGTTGATAATAGATCTCTGAGAATACCGCTAATTGCTCAGAATTCGTCTTCGTCGTATAAACTAATTTATTAGGGCGATAACTATCCAATGTTATCGTAGCAGTAGAGTCCAATTGAGGCGTGAAACCTTTCACCTCATCAGCGAAACGTTTATCGACAACCGCCGTCGTTAACGGATTGATCGTATTCAACGCCGCTATTTCCGCATCCGCATTCTCCACGACCTCCACTTTATCCACAAACCAAGCGTTGCCGAAAGCAAACGGATTCCTCAAAGGCGGTTGCTCCGGATTATAGATAATATAACGTGTATTGAGCATATTCAAGGACGGGCAAGCAGCGAACGCCCCCATCAAATCCTCTGCGGTCTGCGCTTTCTGGAAAGCCCCGATAACCGAGTTAAGCTCTCCTTGCAGACGGTGGTCGATCAATTCTTGGTACCGTCTCAATTTAGCGGCATAGTAACCGCCGATGGAGTGGTGATAATAAGATACACTAGTCTCTTGAAATGGATTATTTAACGTCACTACACGATAAGAAGGATCTTTATCCTTAAAGATCTCTTGGTCCGCAACAGTCTCCTTATACACGTCCACAGCTTTCTGACGAACAAAATCACCATCATTCAAATAACGTTTATCGACAGTCCACAAATCAGCCAACATCAAAACTGCCACACCTATTCCCACAATCGTACCAGCCTTCTTTCGATCTTTTACCGTATAATACCAGAATAATAAAGCGGCACCCAGCAATATAAAAATCAGAGAGCGCATAGCATCCGCGGAAGCCAAAGAAGCCCGATCCATCAATAAGGCATTATAGTACCAATCCGGTAATTGGTATTGAGCATCAAAAGAGGAACGGAAATCAAGTAACATGCTTGGCATCACCCAAAGGATCAAGCACAATCCACCCGTAATCGCTAAAGAAACGATTAACCCCCTTTTAAATAAAGCATCATCCACTTTTCCCGACACGATCTCTTTCAGCCCCCATATCGCTATGATGGGAAATACCATACCCGGAATAACCAAAGCCATCTCCACCGTACGGAATTTATTATACATCGGTAAATAATGGAACATAAAATCATTAAAACCATCAAAATTACGTCCCAAAGCCAAAAAAATCAAGAACACCGAACCAGCGAACAGCCACCACTTTATCGGGTTCCGGATCACGAACATTCCTATGATAAACAAGAAACAAACCAACGCTCCAAAATACACCGGTCCCGAAGTAAACGTCTTCTCCCCCCAATAGGTAGGAGCTTGTACTTCTTTTCCTACTTGAGCCCCCTTTGCCCTTAATTCCTTATACAATTCAGAGTCCGGTCCTAACATACCTCCGGATCCCCCTCCATAAGCATTAGGAACCAGCAATGTCAATAGCTCACCTTTACCATAGCTCCAGGCAAAAGCATAATCCTTATCCAGGCCCGAAGAGATTTTCTCTCCGGAAGCCGTAGTAGTAGTCAATTCCGTAGCACCACGGATAGAGTTCTTGCCAAGATCCCAATGAGCATACATATTTTGAGCGTTGGGAAGAATCGCTAATATAACGCAACCAACCATAATCACGGTCACTTTGCCTAACTCTTTGTATGTTTTCTCTCGTAGTTTAGCGAACACGTACCCCAGATAAACAAACAAACAAAGCAGCAATAAATAATAAGTGATCTGGATATGTCCATTCGATATGGATAAGGCAACTCCCAACAAGAATACGATTCCTCCCCACAAATACTTACGTTTGAACAGGAGCGCCATACCCGCAAGGGTTAGCGGCATATAGGCAATGACATATGCTTTCGTTATATGCCCGGCTTCTATAATGATTATATTATAAGAAGCTAACGCAAAAGCGATCGAGCCCGCAAGGGCCAGCCACCAATTCACCCCCATTACACACATCAATATATAAAAACATACCAAACCGGTAAATACCATGCCCGCATTCAAATAACCGATATCTTTTAATGGTGCCTCTAATAAAGTATACCCAGGCAACTTAGGGGCAGGATTCCCATATCCTCCCGCATAGGGCATTCCTCCAAACATGGCATCAGACCAAACGCTAAATTCACCGGGCTGGGCGGATTTCTCATATTTCTCCATCTGGCTACCTCCCATGCCAACAGCTTTCTCCATGTCTCCCTGACGAATCGATTTACCCTCAAATACGGCCGGGGCAAAATAAACCACTGTCAGCACCAAGAACACGGCTACAGCAGCGATATGCTTCCCCCATTTTTGCATTATACTCCGCATAAAACTTATCTATAATTTATTGTTTATACTCTACCTTTA
>OOCJ01001313.1_pt1 | contig 11982 bp, 6 predicted proteins | sample 1671481 | NCBI WGS metagenome assembly OOCJ01 (sample SAMN06348161, study PRJEB24527) | human gut metagenome | biome: human gut; feature: ankylosing spondylitis patient; material: feces | host: Homo sapiens | place: China | collected 2015-10 | reverse complement strand
TGTGTTAACTATAAGGTCTATGGGCATAGTCTTTATGTTTCATAGACCTTTTAAAAAAAATAATAATGAAAGTATTACATTTTATTGGTTTTTTATTCTTTTTGTGTGTTTGTTATTCTTGTACTAAGGATGAACTAGTGCAAAGTGATGAAGAGGTTGCAAAAGTGAATCAATCGCAGAAGAAAAAATCTTCCGAACCTGATACATGGATGGCGGGAATAGAGATAACGGATTTATTTGGTAGTTCAATCTACAGTTTAATGGAAGATGTCAAAACCAATCGGTTTGCAGCAGTTGGTGTATATGTAAAATATAAAAGTAATCCGGACAAACCTTTTTGTTGGGAATTGGCGATGGATCCGTTAACGGATAATGGTTGGTCGTTATATGTGGAAGAGTATGTGAAGCGATTGTATTTGGTATATAATCAAAAAATAGCTACAGAAGATGATAGAATTGATGTTCCTGTTTTTTATGAAGAACGTGAGCCAATGTGGGCAAAATGTACCTTTTATAAGCAAGGTACTTTTCAAATTACCCCTTTTGACGGGATGGTTTTAAAAATTGTTTTGGGCTTTGATAAAGCTTCTGCTGGGTGTGGTTTTGTTACTACTTATGAGTCTTTAGATTTAGATTTATCTTATTATAATTCATTGCGTGTTTTTAATTTGTTACAGAATGAGGATTTGGAACTTTATCCGAAACGTTGATTAAGAGATGTTGAAAAGGTAGGAAGAAGTCTCTTTGTTTCTTATTTCTATTTGTGTCCCTACACAGTTTTGGGCTGTGTGGGGACACAAAACTGTTAAAAAATGGAGTTTTTCTGCTTTTTTCTTCTTGAATTATTTTTTTAATAAAATACTTCTTGTAATTTTGCTGCCATAATAAATCCTAATAGAAGGACTAATACATTATATTAACTTAATTTTCAAGAAGCATGAAAAACAGATTACTTGCTTTGATGGCGCTTTGCGGCGCGACTTCATCTACAATGCCTTTGTGGGCATCCGAGAATTGGCCGGATCCGACCTTGTCTTTCGTTGATCCTAATTTGACCCAAGACGAAACGGGCGGTGGTGTGTATTATATCTATCACGTAGCTACCCAAAAGTTCATGACGAACGGTGATTGGAAAAATAACTGGAAGACAGAACTTGTCGTGGGCGATGAGGGGCAAGAGATAACTTTGAGTTACGGTGAAGATTACGAATTAGTCCGTCGTCCCGAGGGCGATCCGGATCGAACGACAGCTAAGGGATGGCGCATGAGTATGATGAACGGGCCAACGAATGGTGGTTATCATGAACTTTTCATCCGCGAGGCTTCCATGGCTATTTGTGTGGATCATAATAAGCAGGGGCATATTTTATGGAAAATCACGAAACAAGATGATGGCAATTACCGTATCAAGATTTTGGATGAAGACACCAAGTTCGGTGTGAATGCCAGCGGTGGATTGTATAAGAATGCTTATATGGGCGTGAACGAGGGTGAAACGGGTGTGAATCCTGTGCTCGATACGAATATGGCCGGATTTGAGAACGGACAACTGGACTGGAAGTTCGTGACACCGGAGGCTTATAACGTATATAAGGCTAAGAAAAAGTTACAGGAGCAGTTGGATGCCGCCGATGTGGCAGGTTTCGATAAAATTGCCGATTATGCGGCACTCTATAATAGAACGGATGCTACAGCGGAAGAAGTAGAGCAAGCTGTAGAGGACTTGAAATTGGACATCTTGGAATTTAAATACAGTTCGGCTACGTCTGGCAAACCGATAGAGGTGACAGAACTGATTTCCCAACCTTCATTTAACGAAAGTACGGATGGATGGGTGACTAAGAGAGAGGGGTCGAGCGGTAATTTCACTCGTAAGGCGGGTGATAAGATGATAGCCAGTGACGGCAAGGAGTGTGAAAACTTCTTTGAGTATTGGATTCCGTCTGCAGAAGGTAACCAACCGAATTGGTCCATTACTCAGGAACTGAAGGACTTGCCGGATGGCAAGTATCGTTTAGGGGCTTATATCATGACCAATGTATTGGCACAAGGCGATGTGACTGGTCCCAAAGGACGTTTCCTGATGGCTAAGACGATGGCCGGTGAGGTTCGTAAAGAAGCGGATGTGCCGGCTATTGAGGACCCGAATCACTCGAACGGCTATTTTGCTCCCTATACATTAGAGTTTTCTGTTATCGGCGGGACGGCTACGATTGGAATGGTCGTAGAAAACGCAAACTCTAACTGGACAGCCGTAGATAACTTTACCTTGCAATATTTGGGAAAGGCCGATGCCGCTACGGTTCGTAGTATGTTGGAGCAAAACATAAAGGATGCGGAAGCCAAATATGCGGAATATACAGGGGCTAATGAACGTTTCAGTGTGTCCGGCCAGCAAAAATACGAAGAGACCATAAAGGCAGCCAAGGATGCGGTGGCCAATGAACAGTTGGATGACGAGACCTTGATGGGATTCATTACTACGGTTCAGCTTCGCATGGACTCCTTAGCTATGGATATTTCTGCATATAAGACTTTGGCACAAAAATCTGCAGAATTGGAAGAAGCTTATGCTGGGACTGAGTACGAGGAAGTGGGACTGCCTTTGTATGAGGATTATTTGGATTTATTAGCTGACGGGCTTGCGCAACGCACGTTCAATCCCAACGAAGTGGACAGCATCCAGCCACGTGCAGACCGGATTCTGAAACAGGCCGTGTTGGAGTCTTTGCAGTCGGAAGATGGCTTGCGTACAGTGACGGGCTTGTTCACCAACATGGATTTCTCGAATGGTACTAATGGATGGACATTGACGGGAAAAGGTGACTTGAAACATGATAATACAGGGGTGGCCGAACTTTGGAATGCTAAAGGAGGCGACGGTGAAGTGTCGCAAGAACTGAATGGCTTGCCTTCAGGCTCTTACAAGATTACGATGCAGGGCTTCTATTCCCCGAGTTCGAACAATTCCAACTCTTGGCAGCAGTCTTGGGGACAGGAAGGTGATACCGCGAATGACATCTTGGGGTCACTGTTCGCCAACGATGCATCAGTGAAGCTTCATCACGTGATGGACTATCCTTTGACGGAAGAAGAAAAGGGTACGGCCGAGCGTTACGAACAAATCACCTTTACGGACGACCCGCAATACAAGGATAAGTGGTTGGTTCGTCTCAAACCGGCGGTAGCGGAAACGTTTACGAAGTTCCCGGATCGGTATGTCAACGAGGTAATTTGCTACGTGGGCGAGGATGGTAAGCTTCGGCTGGGTATCAAAACAGCTACGGCTTCTGTCGATTGGACCGGTACATGGACGGTTTTTGATAAGTTTGAAGTAGAGTATTTGGGAGCTGAAGACATGACCGGCGCCGAGACTTCTATCAATGCTTTGATAGCAACAGCTACGGATATGGTGAATAAAGAGGTTCTCACTACACAAGAAGCCAAGGACGGCCTGAATGCAGCCATCGAATCGGCAAACAAGGCTGTGTCTGAAGGTTTGACGTTGGAAGTGTACAATGAGCAAGTGGCAGGCTTGAATGCGGCTATCAAGGCCGGTCAGGAAGCCATTGATGCGGCTACCGCGTTGGAGAAGAGAAACGACAACCATAATGACAAGCTGACTTCTGTAGGTGAAGAAAGTTATGATGCTTATGTTGATACGGACGGTTTTGCGGAACTTGAAAAGGTAGTTTTGGAAATCGAAGGAAAGATAAGCGGTGAGGGCATCTTTGCTTCCATGGAAGAAATCGACGACTATAATGCCAAGATTAACAAGGCTTATACCAAGATGGTGAGTGGGGTCATTGATTTCTCTACCGCGTCTAAGGATGCGCCGGTGGACGCCACAGGTCTGATTATCACCCCGGGTTTCCAAACGCGTACTTTTAACGAAACTACGCAGGTATGGGAAGATGCTTCATCATCGGATGGTTGGACGGCTACCGGTGGTGCGGCTACGAGTGGATTGAATTATGAAATCTTTAATGATACTGCTGGAATCCACCAGAAGCTCTACAACATGCCTGCCGGTTACTACCGTTTGGTTTACAATGGCTTCTACCGTGCGGGAGATATTACTCCTGCGGCTTTGTCTCGTCGTGAAGGTGTGGAGCCTCTGAACGCGCAAGTCTATTTGGACGGCAATGAATCCAAGTGGAACAAAAAACTGGTTTCCATCTTCGAGAACTTAAGTGAATATAAATACACGACAGACGACAAGGCCGTGGCAGATACGTTGTTGACCCCAGAAGATGAAGGTATGTTATATCATTTTATTATTAATGGTGTGAGTGGGGCGAAAATAGTTTTTGAAGAAGGTAAATACGAGGGCGATTTCAGCTTCCGTGTAGAAGAGGGTGAAGAACCGGTATTAGGCGTACGTAAGACAGGCAAGATTACGAACGACTGGACTTGCTTCGACAACTTCAAGCTGTTGTACTACGGAGACGGTGATGCCAACAAGCCGGACGACATCGACGATGCCTTGGATACAAATATTGACGAAGTCGTAACTGACGGTAAGGCTACGGTGGTAAGTTCCGCATGGTACACCATCAACGGTGTGCGTGTAGCCGAACCGAAGCAGCGCGGCATCTACATCCGTCAGGATAAGATGAGCGACGGCACGACTCAATCCGTGAAAGTAATGGTGCGTTGAACCACCGTTATGATATATCAATAAAAATAGGTTCATAGATTAGATTGGAAGGGAGGACGAAGTGATTTCGTCCTCCCTTTTCCGTATCTATCGGCAGCGGTAGCCGTTTTGTGATGAATGAATGTCATCCTTCACCGTAATATTATGTGAGACAATGTATTATGGTGAAAGCTGACTTTTTTGTTGTGGAGCTATGGTGAAGGCTTTTGGAATGCCCTTTCACCGTAAGTGTCTGTTTTGCAGCGTGTATGAAGGATGCGAACCCATTTCTCTTTTTTCTCTTTGTAGGGCGTGGGAAAAGCGCAAGGTGAAAAGCGTGTTCCTTTCTCATCTGGAATCCATGGGCTGAGAGTGGACTCCTGTCATCAGAGGACTATAAATTATTTGGCAGAGGAAAGAAAATCATTCGGCTGAAGATGAAAAATCGTTTGGCTGAGAACGGAAAATCATTTGGCGCAGACTTTTTTTGTTGCTTTCCGCAAAGAAGGGGGACTGTCCGCCAGGCGCGGCCCCCTATTTCCCAGCGTAATGGTATCTCATGGAAAGCACATACACCCTCACCACCTCTTCGTCGACCGAATAAACGATACGGTGCTCCGAATTGATGCGGCGCGACCAGTATCCGGCCAATTCATATTTCAGTGGTTCAGGTTTGCCTATGCCGATGTATGGATGTTCGGCGATGTCTTCAAGCAGTGACAAAATCTTATTTACGGCAACTTTATTTCCGCTTCGTATGAAATATTGGTACTCTTTTTTTGCCTGTGCCGAAAGTATTACTCTGTACATGCCATCCGGTTTAGAAAGTCCGACATGCTTTCCCCTTCATGTTGCGAAAAGCAATTTCCACTTTCGATTTCTTTCGCTCCTTTCCTGATGGCGTCCATCATGGCCGGGGATTTCATGATATATTCGGTCTCTTTGATGGAGTTGTATTCGTCCAAAGACATGACAACCACGCTCTCATTGCCCGGACGGTGTACCAACAGCGGCTCGCTGTCATTGATTACCCCGTCAAGGTAATGTTTCAGGTTGTTCCTCAGTTCAGAATAATTTGCAGTCCTCATAACCTTATGTTTTTTATCGTTTGCACAAAGATAAGTACTTATTCTCGTACTTGCAAGCGTCTTCCCTTATATTTTATGGATGTTTTGTCAAGCAAAAAGGCTTGCCATTGGGGTAAAGAATAGCTTGTTTGCGTTAAAAAACGGATGATTTTGATTTTTTTTCTTTCGGATTATTCTTTTTATTGAATACTTATTGTACCTTTACGCCCATAAAAATCCTATTAAAAGCGAAACATTATATTAGTATTAACTTAATTTTCAAGGAACATGAAAAACAGTTTACTTGCAGTGATGGCACTCTGTGGTGCAACTTCGTCTACTTTGCCTTTGTGGGCTTCGGAAAAATATCCTGATCCGACTTTAGCTTTTGTCGATCCAGATTTGGAGCAAAGCGAAAATGGGGGAGGGGTGTACTACATCTATCATGTGGCTACCCAAAAATTTATGAACGATGGCAATTGGAAAAATAATTGGGGTTCTGAATTGGTTGTGGCTGAGGACGGTTTAGCTGTGACATTGACATGGGGGCAGGATTATGAGTTGAGCCGCCATGATCCGTCTGCTTCCGACTATAATGCTGCATACGGTTGGCGTATGTCTATGATGGAAGGTCATTCCGATAAGAACTTTCATGAACTCTATTTGTTGGATGGTTCATGTATTTGTGTGGACCACAATGCTCAGGGGCATATTCTGTGGAAAATCATGAAACAGGACAATGGGACTTATCGTATTAAAATAGCAGATGAAGATCCTATTTATGGTGCGAAGAGTGATTATGCCAATTCTTTCATCGGAGTGAATGAAAATGATCATGGAGTGAATCCTTTGATTATCCCTGGTTCCCAAGGATATGAGAAAGCTGAATTCGATTGGAGATTTGTAGAATCGGATGTGTATGAGGTCTATATGGCCAAAAAGAAATTGCAGGTCGCATTGGATGAAGCTGCTGCAGACGGTTATACTCAAGTAGCTCAATATGAAGCGTTGTATAATAGTACTACAGCTACGGCCGAAGAAATAGCAGCGGCAGTTCCTGAATTAAAGCAAGAGGTGGTAAATTGGAAAAGCTCGGCGGCAACTCCAAGCCAGCCTGTTGATTTTACTACTATGATAGAAAATAGTTCGTTTGATGATGGTAACAACGGTTGGGATGTTGTTGGAAGTATTGGTCATCAAGCGGGAACTACTTACGAAACGGCAGACAACCGATATAAAATGGATCATTTCTCTGAGAAATGGGTCTCATCAGGTAATAATGGAAATTTGTCCAACAATCCAATGGATATTTCCCAGACGTTGGAAAACATGCCTACGGGTAAATATCGTTTGACAGCCAATACATTGGGGTATTGGCAGGGTGACTGGCAAAACACAGTACCTAATGGAGTCTATCTTTTTGCTGAAAATGAAGGTATTGAGTATCGTGCTGAAGCTCATACATTAGAGTTTGGAGGAATCAGAGGTACAGAAGGTGTGGTGGCTGAGGCGCCCTCTCCGCGTAATGTTGAATTGGAATTCTTTACGCTTGGTGGTACGATCAAGGTGGGATTTAAGACTGTGAACACGAATTGTAATTGGGTCGGTGTGGATAATTTTAAACTGGAATATTTAGGCATGGCCGAAGGCGGTATGGCTGAAGAATTGCAGAAAGTTATCACAGATGCGGAAAAACTGAAGGAAGAGTATGCAACAGCAACTTATTCGAAAGCAGGTGAGGCTAAATTCGATGAATTGCTCAAGACAGCCAAAGAAGCCGTTGCTAATCCTGATATGGATGATAAGGCTTTAGGGGTGATGCTGACTTCGTTGCAGGCCGGAATGGATACATTGAAGATGGATGTGAATGCCTACAAGACTCTCAATGAAAAAATTAATACATTGAATGAAGAGTGGGAGAATTCAGTCTATGTGGATTTGGATATGCCTGATTATGACCAGTTCCTGACAGATTTGGAAACAGCTTATTCGGGGCGTTCTTTTGATCCTGCCGAGATTGATAGTATTCAACCGCGTGCGGAAGGTTTGAAAGACGGTCTGACAGATAACGTGACTGGTTTACTGTCAAATCCGAATTTCACTGGTAATAACAATGGATGGACTTATAAGTTCGTTTCAGGAGACAATAAATTCAATCATGGCAATGACATGGCTGAGGTTTATCAGACGGTTTGTGATGTATATCAGGAATTGGAGGATATGCCTTCGGGGACGTATGAGGTCACTTTGCAAGGTTTCTATCGTCCATCGTGGAATGGTACCTGCGCGGAAGCCTGGGGGATAGAAGGTGATACCACAAATGATATACTGGCTTATGCATACGGAAACGATACGCAGGAAAAACTTCGTCATGTGTTTGAATGTGTACAAGACACGAATACCGTGAACAATTGCGAACAATTGACAACGGGTGGATCTGAATTAGAGGGAAAATGGGTACCTAATGGTATGGCCAGTGCTGCGGCTATTATGACGGCAAATTCAGATAATTACCGTGTCTCTTTCAAATGCTATGTAGAAGATGATGGTAAGCTTCGTTTAGGTATTACGATTCCTAAAGCCGGTTTGGCTGGCTATTGGGCCTTGTTCGACAATTTCCAAGTGACCTATCATGAAGGTGATATGAGTGGTGCAGAAGGTACACTCAATGCTTTAATAGAAAAAGCTACGGATTTAGTAAATCAAGAAGGATTGACTACCCAAGAAGCTAAAGATGGTTTGCATACTGCTATTGAGGCTGCCAACGAGGCTATGGGGAAAGAATTGACTTTGGAAACCTATACGAAGAATAAAACGGCGTTGAATGAAGCTATCGAGGTTGGGCAGGCGGCTTTGGATGCTGCTGCTGCATTTGAGACTTTGGTAACGGAACAAGTGAATAATTTTGATACAGGGGTCTATGATGATTATTCAGGGGCAGAATATGATGCTTTCCAAGATTTGTTGTTGGATAAGATGCAGCCTGTTCTGGAGAGTTTGGAGTCTGTGGAACAAATAGAGGGATATACAGTGGAAATCAACGAGGCTTATGCTAAGATGGTAGCATCTGTAATTGAGACTTCTACGGCTACTCTTGACACACCGGTTGAGATGACTTCTCTGATTCAAAGTCCGAGTTTTTCGACTAAGGCAGAGAATGGTGTGGATGAAGTCGGAACAATCAAGGGATGGAGCACGAATGGTAATCAAAATGCGTCCGGTGCATTAAATTATGAATTCTGGCAAGTAGAAGGTGCCGATATTCACCAGACGTTATATGCTTTGCCTAAAGGATATTATCGTTTGACTTATAACGGATTCTATCGTGCGGGTGGATTTATCGCTGCTGGTGTGGCTCATCGTGACAGTATAGATGCTCGTAATGGCGAGGTATATTTGGAATCTGGGGAAGGCAAATGGACGGAGAAACTTGCTTCTATCTTTGATAATATCAATGAATATAAGTATTCGAGTGGCGATGTTGTGTTGCCGGATTCCTTGTTCCCTGCGTCTACGAAATTGTATAACTGCATGGTGAACGACGTGACAGGAGCAGATTTAGCCTTTAAGGATGGAAAATATGAAGGCACATTCTCATTCTATGTATCCGAGGCTGGGCAACCGACCCTTTTGGGTGTACGTAAGACTGCTCATTTGGGAGATGATTGGCTGTGTTTTGATAACTTCAAGTTATTATATTATGGTGATGGCGATACTAATAAGCCGGACGATTTCGTGTCTTCTGTAGAGGAGGCAGTTGCCGACGGTAAGGCTACGGTGGTAAGTTCCGCATGGTACACTATCAACGGTGTGCGTGTAGCCGAACCGAAGCAGCGCGGCATCTACATCCGTCAGGATAAGATGAGCGACGGCACGACTCAATCCGTGAAAGTAATGGTGCGTTAAGTTACTATTGTGATATTTGATTTAGAGGGGGGCTCTCCTTTTTGAGGAGAGTCTCCCCTCTTCTTTTAAGATGTTTGATTTCTTTGAATTATATAGGTGAATGTTTATGAAAATAGTTAAATTGGGCTTATCCTTATTGGTTATGTTGTCATTCTTTGCTTGTAATCAAGATGACATTGGTGAAATGGCGACACGTAGTGATGTCGTTAAAAAGAGTGATATTCCAGATGATAATTGGCATGCGGCATTGGATATAACAGAAGCACTTGATACAGTGTCGTTACAGATTGCTGAAAAAATAAGAAATCATAAAGTCGTGGCACTTTCTGTTTTTGGTGAAGAAGAAAGTGCCGGATATGGACCATCTGATGGATATTTAGGGCTAACTATAGGTGACGATGGACTAACATGTGGGTTTAATGTCTATGTGACAGGGTCCGCCGGAAACAGGATATTTTTGGTATCCCGTGCTTCTTGTTCTCGAAATAGTGCTTTAGAATTTAAAGTTCCGTTTAATACGGGTGCTGATGCAAGTGGAATGATTTGGTTTAGTCCTACAACGAAGGAATGCAGGTTTAGGAGTACTCCTTTTGTAGATCCCAATAAAACTTGTTATTTGTGGATGGTTTTTGCAACAGATTTTATACCTGCGGGATATGGATATTATAAAAGATATCTCCCACGGCATTTGGATCTTAGTAAGGCCTATTGGGAAGCTATATCGCACAGTGAGTATAAACATTTGGATTTAAGTCCGAATGTTAATTATTTCCGATAGCTTTGTTATATGTGGGAACTGAATATAAATCCGTGAAAGTAATGGTGCGTTGAACCACCGTTATGATATATCAATAAAAATAGGTTCATAGATTAGATTGGAAGGGAGGACGAAGTGATTTCGTTCTCCCTTCTCTATTTGCCGTGTTTGTGTTAAAAATAGAGGCTTATCTTCTTTTTTTCATCCGGATTATTTTTTAGATTGAGTATTTATTGTAAATTTGCCCCTTATAAGAAATCCTATTAAAAAGCAAAATATTAGTATTAACTTAATTTCTGTAAGAAGATGAAAAACAGATTACTTGCCTTGGTGGCTTTGTGTGGCGCTACGTCGTCTACATTACCTTTATGGGCGGCCGATTGGGCTGATCCGGAACTGACGTTCGTAAAACCGGATTTGGATGGAATCAAGGGCGGACAAAGGCTTGTGTATTACGTCTATCATGTGGCCAGTGAAAAGTTCATGTCCAATGGAGCGGATTATAACACCACCTTTATTGTTTCGAATACGGGGCAGGAAGTGACGTTGAGTTATGGACCCGATTATGAGTTGATTACCCATCCGCAAGATGCCAACGATTATTCGGCAGCCAAATCCTATCGTTTGTCTTTGATGAACGCACCGAGTAACGGTGGTTTCCATGAAGTGTTTTTGGATCCCGGTATAAAATGTTACGTGGATCACAGCAAGCAAGGACATATCTTGTGGGATATCGTGCCACAGGATAATGGTCTTTATCGTATTCGGGTGAATGTGGATGATCCTCTTTACGGTACCAACAAAACCAACAATGCTGCTTATAAAAATACGTGGATTGGAGTAAATCCTAATACAGATGGAGGGTGGAATGAAGTTATCAATCCTTTGATCCAGCCCGGAACAGCCGGTTATGAAAAAGCTGAGTTCGATTGGAAGTTCGTAGAGCCGGAAGTGTACGAAGTATATACGGCTAAAAAGAATGTGCTGAAGCCGCAATTGGAAGCTGCCGATGAGGCCGGCTATACGAATTATGCGAAGTACAAGGAGTTGTATGAGAGTGACAAGGCTACGGTGGAACAAATAGAAGATGCGGCTGAAGAACTGAAAGATGCTGTGTTGGAATTTAAATACAGTTCTGCTTCCGAAACATCTCCCGCCGATTTGACAGCTATGATTAAGAATGCTTCGTTCGAAAGTGCAGACGGATGGACTTCTTGGCGTGCTAACAACAATAATAATTTCGGCATCGTAACAAAGAATGAGGGCGAAATCGGTACGTCTGACGGCTTTGACTTCCGTACATTCTTTGAAAGATGGGTGGCAACTCCTCCCACGGGTGATTATTACATTGAACAGTCTTTAAGCGAATTGTCAGATGGAAAATACCGTTTGAAGGCTTATATCATGACGCAGCAGACGGCTGAGAACGGCGGTCCAAAAGGTCTTTTCTTGTATGCTAAGACGGTAGCGGGCGAGAGTAAGAAAGAAGCTGATACGCCTTCACCGGACGGTTCTTCTTATGCAGCGCCTTACACGGTGGACTTTTCTGTAATCGGCGGTACGGCTACTGTCGGCATGCGTTCCGAAGGCAGTAAGGACGGTTGGTCTGCCGT
>OOCJ01001304.1_pt1 | contig 12086 bp, 7 predicted proteins | sample 1671481 | NCBI WGS metagenome assembly OOCJ01 (sample SAMN06348161, study PRJEB24527) | human gut metagenome | biome: human gut; feature: ankylosing spondylitis patient; material: feces | host: Homo sapiens | place: China | collected 2015-10 | reverse complement strand
AATCGGTCGATTCTGCCGGTCATGACACCCCGAAGTCAACGGTGTGTATCCCACCCGATAACCATAGAATCGCATTCGGTGAATATAGTCCACATCTTCGCCGTAATGAAAAAACAACGGCGAAAAACCTCCCACCTTTTTCAACGCCGACGCCGGGATAAACCAGAAAGCAGCATTAACGAAAGCCGCTTCGACGATATCCGATTTTTTCGATGAAACCGCCGATGCTCCCCCCACATACTTGGCGAACGAACCGTCGAGGTGCTCCCCCTTCCCATCAAGATGCACCGGCGAAAGCACTCCGTAATCGGGATATTTTTCTGCCAACCCCACCAAAGTCCCCACCGTATTCGCCTCTATCCACGCATCCTGATTCACGAGAAACACATAATCGTAATCCTCCTCCAACGCCATTCTCATGCCGATGTTATTCGCTTGTCCGAATCCGAGATTTTTCCTACTCCGCACAAGACGAATCCATCGATACCTCTCGGCGATGATCGACACCGTCCGGTCGGTCGAAGCATTATCGATTACCACAAGGTCCGAGGGGTAATCCGAATCCCGAATACTACTCAGACATCGTTCGATCCACGGCTCGAAATTATACGAAACGATCACCGTCAAGACCCTCGGTCGAGCAACTGCTACCTCGTTCACGCTTCACCTCCTCTCTTCACACGACTCTTCAACATCGACAGCATCTCCTGCAACATCTCCAATTTCAACATGTATGCTCCGCCCAAATACAAAACGACATAAACGACCGGGACAAGACACAACCGCCACAAATCGCTCGGCAAAAGCAGATAAACACCGCACGAAAGTATCGCCGACGCCAACGCCAAGATAAAATACGGAAAAATATCTTTCACATACTCCCCGAAACCATATCCAAGAAAGCGACGGGCAAAAAAGATCGAAGCCGCCAGAGACAACACCGAATAAGAAATCCACCACCCTATCAGCCACAAAATACCCGAAGAATAAAACAAAGCGATACCCGCAAACAAATAAATCTTTTTCCCGATTTCCAGTTGTAAATTCAGCCGGGAATAGCCCAGACTATTGAACAAATCGAAAAACAAAATAATAAACGGAGAGCATATTCCCGAAAAACAAAGCAGGCGGAAATATGGCACAGACGGAACCCATTGCTCTTTCAACAGGATCGATATGAGCGGATATGAAACGACGACCATCAACAGCATGATAGGAAAAATGAAAAACGCGATGGCCCGCACATTCTTCCGGCAAATCCGTTTCAACCGTTGCAAATCGTCTTGCACCTTCGAAAAAACAGGGAAAGCGACCGAACGGAATATATTGCTGATAAGCGAAGAAGCTATATCCTGATACTTGTCGGCCTGAGTATAGTAACCGGTCTGCGTCATACCATAAAACTTACCGATGATAATGGGATATATCTTGTTAAACACATTGTTGATAATACCCGAAACGACCAAGTTGGAACTATATCCGAAAAACTCCCGCAACGAAGCCATGCGAAATATCCATCGGGGACGCCAGTCGTTAAACACCCAGAAAAAAACAGCCCTGAAAAGCGAGAGGCCGAGCCACCAACGACCAGACTCCCATACCGCCGTAAGCCATCGCAATGGCGACGACCGAAGCGATACCCAACGACCACAAATTGACACGAGCGCTCACAAAGAGCTTGAAATGCTTCAACAACAAAGTCTGTTGTATAAGGGAAAGTGCATTCAACGGAATCACGAGAAACAAAATCCGGCAGATATATATCAAATCAGGGACCTTAAAAAACACCGCTATATAAGGTGCTGCTGCATACAACAATCCATACAGCACGCAACTGATCGCCACATTCACATAAAACACCGTGCTGTAATCGGCCTGAGTAGCCTCCTTTTTCCGAATCAAAGCCGAAGAGAAACCGCTGTCGATCAATATCCCCGACAAGGCGATAAATATCGTGAGAACCCCCACCTTGCCATAATCCTCAGGAGAAAGTTGACGAGCGAGAATAATACCAGCGACAAGATAGAACAACTGCTGTCCCAACTTGTCGGCCGTGCTCCACACGAGCGCCTTCGTCGTCTTTCTCTTCAAATTCTCCTCCATCAGCTAAGTGAAAGTCGATAACCTTCTGCTCCACAAAGATAGTGAAAGGTGAGAGCAGAGGCAAATGGAAATCCCGTTTCCGATTTGACTATACCGAACTGCAATCCTATCTTCGCATGTACAAAGATAGCGAAAGGTGAGTGTAGTGGCAAATGAAAACTATGTTTTCATTTTGACAATACCGAACCGCAGCCTATCTTATCCAAAGATAATGAAAGTCGAAAGCAAAAACTCGATCGAGCTTATCTTTTTGTGAACAAGATAAGCTCTGCGGGACGGGTCTCGCATTTTTCGGAGCGAAAAAGCACTCATATATTTTCTCTTTTCGTAATTTCGCATCCGAAAACAGTTGTGTCAAACAATTTTAAAGGCTATTTTCAGTTATTATAAATATCCGGACTTCGGTGTGTACCCCCCCGAAAAGTCTGGAAAAGAGAGTATGCAGATTGTAAGAATCGTTATTCTAACCCTGTGTTGTTTGGTCTTTGCCACAGCAAAGGCTCAGATCGATACGCAGTTCAGCCAATACTGGGCTCTGCCCGGCTATTACAATCCGGCAGCTGCGGGAAGTTCCGACAAGCTCAACATACTCACCTCCACCCGGCAACAATGGATAGGTATGCCGGGAGCCCCTCAAACCTATTTCGTGACAGGCGACATGCCTTTCAAATTCTTGAAACAGAACCACGGAGTAGGACTGGTCGTCACTTCCGAAACCGAAGGGCTATACTCCCATCTGATTTTAGGAGCGCAATATGCCTTCAAAATCAAATTATGGAAAGGAGTACTCAGCCTCGGCATACAACTGGGAATGCTCGACGAACGTTTCGACGGCACACAAGTCAGCATACCCACGAGCGATTACCATCAAGCCACCGACGACGGAATCCCCACTACCGAGTTGCAAGGCATGTCGTTCGATATGTCTTTCGGGGCATGGTACACCCACCCGTGGTTCTACGCGGGAATTTCGGTCTCACACCTCAACGAGCCATCGATCACCTTTGAAGACAAATACGAAACATACATCGGCAGATCCTATTATTTTATCGCCGGGAGCAATATTCCCATTAAAAACACGTTATATGAAGTGCAGCCCTCCATGATGGTGAAAAGCAACCTCAACATCACGCAGTACGAGTTATCCTGCCGTGTAAAATACAACAAACTGTTCTGGGGAGGCCTTTCATATCGCTGGAAAGATGCATGTATATTTATGATAGGTGCGGAATATAAAAACTTTATAGCGGGATATGCCTACGACTACCCGGTATCGGCCATTGTAAAAGCCAGTAGCGGAAGCCACGAAGTATTTCTCGGATACAGTTTGAAACTCGACCTGTCCGATAAAAATAAAAATAAACACAAAAGCATACGCATAATGTAGCCTATGAAAAAGATAATCGTGTATATCACCCTTGCCATTCTCGTCGCAGCATGCGCACCTTCGTCGCGCCATAGCGGTGAAGTTACAGGTGTCGGAGGTACGGCATGGAATGAGCCTACACCCTACGGTATGGTTCTCATTTCTCGTGGATCCTATAAAATGGGACCGGCCGAGAAGGACAGTATTTGGGGAACACAACAAGAACCGAGGGCTGTCTCTATCGATGCCTTCTGGATGGACGAAACAGAAATCACCAACTCAAAATACAAACAATTTGTATTCTGGGTACGCGACTCTATCATTCGGGAACGCCTCGCCGATCCCGCCTATGGAGGCAACGAAGTGTTCAAAATCGAAGAAGACCGGGAGGGAAACCCCATCAAGCCTCGGTTGAATTGGGATAAAGCCATTCCGTGGAGAAATCCCAATGAAGACGAAGCGCGAGCCATCGAAAGCGTGTACAGAATTAACCCCATTACGGGAGAACGCCAACTCGATGCCACCCAAATGAACTACCGCTACGAGATCTTCGACCACACCGAGGCATCCAAACGGAAGAATCGTCTCGACCCGGCACGCCGTGACCTCAACACCGACCATACCCCCGACTACGATGAAATCGTAATGATATCCAAAGATACCGCATATATCGACGAAGACGGGCGTATCATTCGCGAGACCATCACACGGCCATTAGGCAGCGAGTTTGACTTCCTCAATACCTACATCGTCAATATCTACCCCGATACCACCGTGTGGGTAAACGACTTCGAGAATGCCTACAACGAGCCATACGTGAGACTCTATTTTTCCCATGCCGGCTATAACGACTATCCGGTCGTAGGGGTTTCGTGGGAACAAGCGAATGCATTCTGCGCTTGGCGTACCGCGCTCTTGAAAGGTTCGGTGGGACGTAACGCCGTTGTTATCGAACCGTACAGGCTTCCCACCGAAGCCGAATGGGAATATGCGGCAAGAGCCGGGAAAAATGAGAACAAATTCCCGTGGACAGGCAACCTGCCCATGGCCGAAAAAGGGTGTTTCTATGCCAACTTCAAGCCCGATGACGGGAATTACGTGAAGGACGGAAACCTCATCACTTCGCCGGTAGGCTCCTATTCCCCGAACGAGTTCGGATTATACGACATGGCCGGTAACGTATCGGAATGGACTTCGACAGCCTATACCGAAGCCGTATCGCAAAATACCAGCGACCTTAACCCCGAATACAAATATAATGCGGCCAAAGAAGACCCCTACCGCATGAAACGCAAAGTAGTCCGGGGCGGTTCGTGGAAAGACGTTTCCAACTTCATTCGTTCCGATATCCGCATGTGGGAATACCAAAACGAACAACGATCCTATATCGGATTCCGTTGCGTTCGCTCTCAAATCGGATTCGCAAAAGCAAAAAGATAATATCAAAACCCGATAAAACCAATCATCAAGGATCATGGGAAAATACAAAAGATATAAAAACAGTATTGAAAAGTTCTTATCCAGCGATAAAGGACAACGATTTTTCAATTTCGCATACAGTATAGGCGCTGCGATTGTAATCTGGGGTGCTCTGTTCAAAATCCTGCACCTCCCCGGAGGCAGTCTCTTGCTTTCTATCGGTATGGGAACAGAAGTGCTCATGTTCATTCTATCCGCCTTCGACACTCCCCCGAAAACATATCATTGGGAAGAAGTTTTTCCCGTACTAAATAGTAAAAACCCCGAAGACCGGCCCGAATTTTCAGGAGGGAAAGGAACCGTCATTATCGGTGGAAACGGCAAAGGCGGAGGTAGTAACGGAGGGAACTACTCCGATGTCACCCCGTCCGATGCCAAAAGAGCTGTGGGAATACCCGAAGGCCTCAATTTAAGCGATGCCGACACGCAAAGCCTCACCGATAGCATTCAAAAAATGTCGGCTGCCGCCGATCAACTTTCGCGTATGGCAGAACTGACAGATGCAACCCAACAATACCTCACCCAACTCTCCGGTATAGCTGAACAAATGGAACAATTAAGAAGTGCGACCGAGAGCCTCACCGCCGTATCGAACACCCTCTTGCAATCCTACCGCAACATCACGGAAAACTCCGAAGGAATATCCGACACCTCGCAAGGATATGTTTCGGGTATGGAAACGCTCAACCGTAACATCAGTGGGCTGAACACCATCTATGAGATACAGTTGAAGAGCATCAGTTCGCAACTCGATAATATAGACCGTGTAAACAACGGGCTGAAAAACATTCGCGACATGTACGAACGCTCCGCTTCCGATAGCTCCCGTTATTGCGAAGCAACCGAAAAAATGACACAGTATATACAGCAACTCAATTCGGTTTACGAAAAGATGATCACGGCAATGACCATCAATATGTACAGACCCATGGGAGGAGCTCCCGTGGAAATGCCCGAAAAACCGAAAGACGACACCGAACAAAAATAACACATGGCATCGAATAACAACAGACTTACACCCCGGCAGAAGATGATAAACCTCATGTATATCGTCCTCACTGCCATGCTGGCCCTCAACGTGTCGTCCGATGTGCTCAACGGATTCAAGCAAGTTGAAGACGGATTGGAAAGGTCTACTTCGAATGCTTCGCTGCAAAACGATGCCCTCTACCAAAAACTGGCCGACTTCAACAGTCAGAATCCCGAAAAAGGAGGACCGTGGTACAAAAAATCGCTGGAAGTAAAAAAACAGACCGCCCTCTTATACGACTACATCGACTCCCTGAAAAACGTAATCGTCAAGAAAGCCGACGGTAAAGACGGCGATGTAAATAATATCGAACATCAGGACGACCTCGAAGCAGCGTCATACATCATGTTGTCCCCCGCCCAGAAGCAAGGAATGAAATTGAGAAAGGGAATAGACGACTACCGCAATCTCATCGGCAGTCTCATGACCGACTCCATCAAAAGAGCAGCGATCGAAAACTACCTTTCGACCACCATTCACTCGGGCAACAGAACCCAAGCCCCCTCCATGTGGGAAACGACGCTGTTCGAAAATATGCCGGTAATCGCCGCCGTAACCATTCTGACGAAAATACAGAGCGACGTGCGGTATGCCGAAAGCGAAGCGCTGCACACCCTCATCAATAACATCGACGAAGGAGACGTACGTGTCAACCAGCTGAACGCGTTCGTTATTCCCAATTCGAAAAACATTATGAGAGGCGGGAAATATAGTGCCAACATCGTTCTGGCAGCCATCGATACGACCCAGCGACCGGCCATATACATCAACGGGAAACAACTCCCTCCCGAAAACAACGGTTTATATGAATTCGTCTGTGGAAGCACCGGCATATTCGATTTTCAAGGCTATCTCGAAGTTCCGCGCGGCGACGGCTCCATGACCCGTCACGAATTCTCTTCGTCATACACCGTGGTAGAGCCGAGTGCGACCATATCGGCGACCTTGATGAACGTTCTGTATGCAGGTATCGGTAACCCTATCAGCATATCGGTTCCCGGCATCCCCAATCACGCCATTCAAGCTACGATGACGAACGGCACTCTCACCCGTCAAGGTGACAATTGGATAGCCAAACCGGCGAAAGTAGGACAAGACGCGGTAATAACCGTAACCGCCACAATGGACGGGCGGGCGCAAACAGTCGCCAACACTCAGTTCCGGGTACGGCAACTCCCCGACCCTATGCCATTCATCGCCTATAAAGATGCAAACGGTTACGAACAAAAATACAAAGGAGGGAAACCTTTCCCCAAAACACGACTGCTTTCTGCGCCCGGTATTCAAGCCGCAATCGACGACGACCTGTTGAATGTCACCTATCGGGTACTGCGATTCGAAACGGTCTTTTTCGACTCTATGGGAAATGCGATTCCCGAAGTTTCCGACGGAGCCAATTTCTCTCAACGACAGAAAGATTCGTTCCGCAGATTATCGAGAGGAAAACGGTTCTATATATCGAGAGTCCGCGCCGTCGGCCCCGATGGTATAGAACGCGATCTGTCACCTATCGAAGTAATTGTAAACTAAGGCCAATATGAAATATAATTCAGCAAATATGAATACCCTGATAAAAAGCTGTTTGACCCTCTGCCTGCTATGGTCGGCAATAGGGAGTCATGCACAAGTAATCAAAAAAAGCGATACCGACGACTCGAAAAAGACAAACAACCAACTCAGCGTCCGGGCTCAATCGCTTTATGACACTCAGGATGCATCGGATGCCGACATTCCGTGGATGAGGGTAATCTATCGGCAAATCGACTTGAACAAAGAAAAAAACATGCCGCTCTATTATCCCGAAGAGTCCACCGAAAATCAGGAGAATCTTTTCAGAATTGTCATGAAACTTTTGGCGAACAACCAGATACCGGCATACGAATACCTCGACGGACGAGAAATATTCACCGACGAATATCGCATCAAAGTAAAAGAAATGTTCGACCGCTTCCATATCCTATATGCCCCGGCAAAAGGATACTCCGAGAAGAATCCCCGCTTCACGGTAGAGGAAAGCGATATACCCTCCAACGAGGTACTCTCCTACTATATCTTGGAAAAATGGATATTCGACCGCCGCACCTCGCAGGTAAAACCGTCCATCGAGGCCATCTGCCCGGTACTTCACCGTACGGGCGACTTCGGAGGCGAAGCAGTCAAATACCCCATGTTCTGGGTTAAATACAACGACATACGCCCCTACATCGCACGCCAATACATCTTGGCGAGCAACGAAAACAACGTACAGCAATACAACTACGACGATTACTTCCAAATGCGAATGTACGAAGGGGAAATCTACAAAACCCAAAACCTGCGGAACCAGTCGCTCATGCAAATGTATCCCAATGACTCCATTCGGAAACAAGCACAAGACAGCATAGAAAAACAACTGAAAAACTTTAATGAAAATCTATGGGTTCCCTCCCCCGAAGAAATAGCGAAAGCCAAAGAAGAGCAAGCGGCCAAAGAAGCAAAAGAAAACGGAGAAACGCTCGACAATGACAAACAAAAGAAAGAGAAAAGCCGCACCGCTCGTTCTTCACGGGCAAAAAAACAAAAAGAGGCAAAAGTAAAAAAGCAAAAACAGCCGAAACAGCAAAAATCATCTGCTGCCCCCGTACGCTCCGTTCGCCGAACCCGTTAAACGACACTAAACTATAACCGAATTGAGCTGCTGTATATAAAGAAAGAGTTTCCTGAAATTCAGAAAACTCTTTCTTTTATATTTCTCAAACTCTTAATATTAATTTGAGCGAATCGCCCATATCGGGTTGTCCGATTCAGATAAAATTTTTATCTTTGTCCGTATTGACTTTATGAAGGATACCATATGCAAATGCCTCCAAAATCTACGGATACGAATCTAAATCCGCAAACGCAGGAACATTTTCTACTTTCTTTTGAAAGGCCCGCTTCCTCTTCCGAGGATAATACATTACTCACATCTTCCGACAAACTTACGATCGTATTATGTACCCGAGGTTGTAAAACCGTGCAACTGAACTTTACAGAATATGTACTCGAACCCGGTAGTATCGCGTTCCTCTACCCCAACACGATTTGGAAACCGATAAAAACGAGCAGCGACTTTCAGGCACGTTATCTCTCGATGAGAGAACATTCGCCCAAAGAAAGAAATGCTTTTTTGGACTTGGAAACCATTTTCTCGTTAAGTACCTATATCGCCAGACACCCGCATACGTCCCTTTCAGCGAATGAGTCGATAGTGGTCGAAGGCTATTTTCGTCTGATACAAAACAGATACGAGGCCCACGTAAACTATGCGATCATACGTTCTCTTATTTCTGCTTTCATCTTGGAGTTAAACCAAATGTTTGCCATACGGGTAGAACGCAAGAAATTGAAAATATCCCGTAAAGAAGATATTCTATGGAGGTTTCTCTCCTTGCTTACCCAGCATTATAAAGAAAATCGCAGCGTCGATTTTTATGCCGATAAACTTTGTATATCGCCCAAGCATTTATCCTCGGTCATCAAGCTATTAAGTCACAAGACCGCTCACGAGATCATTTCCGACGTCGTTATTATGGCCGCCAAACAACTCCTAAAAACCACGACGCTAAGTATCCAAGAAATTTCGGAAGAACTGAACTTTGCCAATCAATCTTTCTTCGGCAAATTTTTTAAACAAAATACCGGACAATCTCCGTCCTCATATCGAGGTGAATGACCGTCTATAATAAATAACACACTATTCACAAATAAAAACGATAAACGACATGAAGAACATTGTGCTATTTCTATCGGCCGCTTGCCTGTTATCCGCACCTATCTTCGGACAACAGCAAGAAAATCGATTTGCCGAAATTACCGACCCGCAATTACTCAGTATCAACAAGCTGCCGCCTCATGCCAGTTTCACCTCTTACATCGACGAGACATCGGCTTTGAACAAAGACAAGGCGAACGGAAGTTTCTACCTACCTTTGAACGGGATATGGAAATTCCATTATACCGAAAAATTCAAAGAAAGACCCATGAATTTCATGGAGCCCGATTTTAACACCGCCGATTGGAAAGAGATAAAAGTCCCCGGAAACTGGGAGCTGCAAGGATTCGGCGACCCCATCTACGTAAACGTAGGGTATGAATTCGTATCTCCGGGATTCGACAAATATCTCCAAGAGCCCAATCCTCCTATGGTTCCCGAAGCGTGGAACCCGACCGGTACATACCGCCGGGATTTTGCCCTCCCCGCAAACTGGAAAGGAAAAAGAATCTTTCTAAGCGCCGATGCGGTAAAAGGTGCTGCTTACTTCTATCTGAACGGTGAATTCATAGGTATGTCGAAAGCAGGGAAAGTTCCGGTACAATTCGATATAACTCCTGTCGTAAAACCCGGGGAAAATACCTTAGCCGTACAAATGCACAGATTCTCCGATGCCAATTATTTCGAGGGACAGGACTTTTGGAGGCTGACCGGATTTGAAAGAGACGTATATCTCTATGCCCAGCCGCAAAGCCGAATCGCTGATTTCGAAGTACAAACACCTCTCGACTCATCATTCAAGAACGGGGTATTCAAACTCGATGTAAAAGTACAAAACGACGAGGTTAAGGCGCGTTCCATTTCCGTTTCGTATCGACTCATCGACCACGCCGAACAAACCGTAGCCCACGGGGAAAAAGCGATAAAACTCGACAAGAACAGTTCACAATCCGTCTCTTTTGCAGAAACGATAAACGACGTAAAAGCATGGACCGCCGAGACTCCGAATCTATACACACTACTTATTTCGACTGCCGATGAAACAGGGAAAATCGAAGAATGCATTCCTTCCCGTATAGGGTTCCGCACCGTCGAAATCAAGAACAAACAACTGTTAGTCAACGGGCAACCTATCCTTGTAAAGGGGGTTAACGTACACGAGCACGACCCGCTTACCGGTCATTACATAACCGAAGAAACCATGCTCAAAGATTTCGAGCTTTGGAAAAAATACAATGTAAATACGGTTCGTACTTGTCACTATCCTCAACAAAAAAGATTTTATGAACTATGCGACGAATACGGATTCTATGTCATCGACGAAGCCAACATAGAGTCTCATGGTATGGGATATAGCTTACAAACCGGAGGAAGTCTCGGTAACAATCCTCTCTATTTACCAGCTCATTTAGACCGTCTTAAAGACATGGTAGAACGGGATAAAAACCACCCGTCTATCATCACATGGTCTCTGGGGAACGAGGCGGGGAACGGTTACTGTTTTTATGAAACTTATTTGTGGCTGAAACAACGGGATCCGTCTCGTCCGGTTCAATACGAACGTGCCGAACATGAATGGAATACGGATATCGTTTGCCCCATGTATATTTCCTCGAAAGGAATCGAAGCATATGCTCTTAACCCCAAATCGCATCGGCCTCTTATCCTCTGTGAATATGCCCACGCTATGGGGAACAGTTTGGGAAACTTCCAAGATTATTGGGATATCATCGAAAAATACGATCTTCTTCAAGGCGGCTGTATATGGGACTGGGTAGATCAAGGACTCGAAAAGACAAATGAAAAAGGCGAAAAATTCTGGGCTTACGGCGGTGATTACGGAGATACCGGAACTCCCTCCGATGGAGATTTCTGCATCAATGGTATCGTATATCCCGACCGGAAAATAAAACCACAGACCATTGAAATGGGCAAGGTTTATCAAAATATCAAATTCAAAAACTTCGACCGAACGAAAGGAACGATCGAAGTTCAAAACGAATTTTTCTTCACAGACCTCGACAAATACGATTTCGCTTATGCGGTAAAAGGGAATGGGAAAGTATTGAAAACCGGGAAATTCACCGTCTCGTTGCGTCCGCGTCAGAAATGTACGGTTACATTGAACGGGCTGCCGAATATGGATAAAGAAACCGTAGACTATCAAATCGAATTCGAGGCCAGACAGAAAAAAGCGGAACCTTTCCTTCCGCAAGGTTATGTCGTAGCACGCGAACAAATCTCGGTCAAACCGGCCGTCAAGCCAGTTGCAAAACCCGATCAAGGAGTCGTCTCACAAACCGATAATGGTGACGAGACGATTTTCTCCGGCAAGAATTTCAGCGTTACATTCGACAAAAACAGCGGCTTGATCA
>OOCJ01001299.1_pt1 | contig 12134 bp, 7 predicted proteins | sample 1671481 | NCBI WGS metagenome assembly OOCJ01 (sample SAMN06348161, study PRJEB24527) | human gut metagenome | biome: human gut; feature: ankylosing spondylitis patient; material: feces | host: Homo sapiens | place: China | collected 2015-10 | reverse complement strand
GAGCAGCTACAGGCTAAGACGCCTGAATTTAAGGAGCGCTTGGCGAATGGTGAGACATTGGACGACATCCTGCCGGAAGCGTATGCTACTGTCCGCGAGGCGGCTACTCGTGTATTGGATATGCGTCATTATAGAGTACAGTTGATCGGTGGCGTTATTTTACATCAGGGACGTATCGCAGAGATGCGTACCGGTGAAGGTAAGACGTTGGTATCTACATTGCCGGCATATTTGAATGCGTTAGAGGGCAAAGGTGTCCATATCGTTACCGTCAATGATTACTTGGCAAAGCGTGATGCTGAGTGGATGGGTAAAGTACATGAATTTTTGGGACTCACGGTTGGTGTTATCTTAAATAATATGGATAATGATGAGCGCCGTGAGGCATATAACTGTGACATTACGTATGCAACTAATAATGAACTTGGATTTGATTATCTGCGTGATAACATGGTTGTATACAAGGAGCAGCTTGTACAGAGAAGTCTTCATTATGCGATCATCGATGAGGTGGATTCGGTATTGATCGATGAGGCGAGAACACCACTTATCATTTCCGGTCAAAGTGGCAAGTCAACTAAATTGTATGAGATGTGTGATATTTTCGTAAGACAGTTGACCAAAGGTACTGCAAAAGAACTTTCCAAGATGGATATTCTCATGAATGAGGAACAGCAGGAAACCGGAGATTATGTTGTCGATGAAAAGGATAAAAATGCAAATCTGACAGAAGAAGGTGTGCGCAAGGCAGAGCGTTTCTTCCAGGTAGAGAACCTTGCAGATCCGGACAACTTGGAATTGCAGCATAATATCAACTTAGCGCTTCGTGCACATTCTTTGATGCATCGCGACAAAGATTATGTGGTAAAAGACGATGAGGTTTTGATCGTTGATGAGTTTACGGGACGTATCATGCCGGGACGCCGTTTTTCGGATGGTCTGCACCAGGCGATCGAGGCGAAAGAGCATGTTAAGGTCAAGAGAGAGAGTAAAACACTGGCAACGATCACGTTCCAGAACTTCTTTAATAAATACGAGAAGAAATCCGGTATGACCGGTACTGCGTTGACTGAGGAAAAAGAGTTCCGTGAGATTTACGAGATGGACGTTGTTGAAGTACCTACCAACAAGCCGATTGCGCGTATTGACTATAATGATGCAGTATATAAGACCAAAGAGGATAAGTTCAATGCCGTTGTTGCTGACATTGTAGAGGCTCACAAGAAGGGGCAGCCTGTTTTGGTCGGTACGATCACAATTGATACTTCTGAGTATCTGAGTGCTAAACTTCAGAAAGCAGGCATTCCGCATAAAGTCTTGAATGCGAAGTTCCATGAGTTGGAGGCAGAGATTATTGCAGATGCCGGACAGAAGGGTGCCGTTACGATCGCAACGAATATGGCCGGTCGTGGTACCGATATTAAGCTTGGCGATGGGGTTACGGAACTTGGTGGTCTGAAGATCATCGGTACGGAGCGACATGAGTCTCGTCGTATTGATAACCAGTTGCGCGGTCGTGCCGGACGTCAGGGAGATCCTGGTGAATCCAGATTCTACATTTCTTTGGAAGATGATCTGATGCGTCTTTTCGGCTCAGAGCGAATCATGGGACTGTTTGATGCTATGCCGGACGGAGAGCAGGTAGAGCACAAGATGCTTTCCAGTGCGATCGAAAATGCACAGAAGAAGATTGAGGGTAACAACTTTGGTATTCGTAAGAATTTGCTGGAGTTTGACCGTGTTAATAATGAGCAGCGTGAAGTGATCTATAAAGAGCGTCGTCGTGTTCTGGATGGAGAGAGTATGCGTGATACGATCTACAAGATGATCACCGATGAAGTGGAAAATTCCGGAGGATGGCAGTGCAGAAGACTGGGATGTACAGGAGTTAAATAATGTCTTGCTTCCGATCATACCGTTGAAAAGAATTCAGCTTGACGACGAGATGTTAAAACATGGTACCAGAGAGGATCTGGCACAGAAACTCAAAGAGGAAGCCGTTAAGGTATATGAGGCAAAAGAGGCAGAATTCCCTGATCCGGATCAGATCCGTGAGGTTGAGCGAATTATTCTGTTGAGAGTTATTGATAACAAGTGGATGGATCATATCGATGATATGGATCAGCTTCGTGAAGGTATCGGATTACAGGCATATGGACAGAGAGATCCGGTTGTGGAATACAAATTCGCCGGATTTGATATGTTCAATGCAATGATTGATTCGATCACAGAGGAGACTGTAAAAGCGCTCACACATATCAAGATCGAGCAGAAAGTAGAGCGTGAGCAGGTTGCTAAGGTTACCGGAACGAATAAGGATGAGTCTCAGCCGGCACAGCCAAAGCGCCGTACAACCAAGAAGGTACAGCCAAACGATCCGTGCCCATGCGGTTCCGGACGTAAGTACAAACAGTGCTGCGGACGCCGTGCATAATAAGTATTATAGTGCCTTCCGGTTCACGGATCGTGAGCCGGAAGGATATAATTGATAAAATATAGAAAGAGGTGAGTTGGTATGGTAGAGTTTGACAGAGTCAAAATGACGCTTGCAAACTATGAACAGCCACTGCTTGAAATGGGGAATTCACTTTGACCTCGCTAATAAACGAGATCGAGTGGAAGAACTGGACAAGACAATGGAAGATCCGGGATTTTGGGATGACCCGGAACATTCTGCCAAGATCGTGCAGGAGTCCAAAAAGCTGAAATCTGTGATAGAACGCTATGAGTCATTGGAGAGCGCCCGCGATGATATTTTGATGTTGATCGAGATCGCGGAGGAAGAAAATGATGTCAGCGTGTTGGAGGAAGTAGAAGATTCACTGCAGCAATTTGAGCAGGAATATGAATCCCTGCGTATTGAAACACTTTTGAGTGGAGAATACGACAAAGACAATGCAATATTAACGCTTCATGCCGGTGCCGGTGGAACAGAAAGCTGCGACTGGGCAAGTATGTTGTGCCGTATGTATCAGCGCTTTGCAGAAAAACATGGATTTGAAGTTGAAATGCTGGATTTTCTGGATGGTGATGAAGCGGGTTATAAATCAGTTACGCTGCAGATCAATGGCGCAAATGCGTATGGTTATCTGAAATCAGAGCATGGAGTGCACCGTTTGGTGAGAATCTCACCGTTTAATGCAGCCGGCAAACGGCAGACATCCTTTGTATCCTGTGATGTCATGCCGGATATCGAAGAAGATCTTGATGTTGAGATCGCAGATGATGATATTCGTATCGATACATATCGTTCCAGTGGAGCGGGTGGTCAGCATATCAATAAGACTTCTTCTGCAATTAGAATTACCCATTTCCCGACAGGGATCGTGGTACAGTGCCAAAATGAACGTTCACAGCATATGAATAAGGATAAGGCAATGCAGATGCTCAAGGCAAAGCTGTATATTTTAAAACAGCAGGAGCAGTTGGAAAAGGCGAGCGGTATCCGAGGCGAATCCAAAGAGATTGGCTGGGGAAGCCAGATCCGTTCCTATGTGCTGCAGCCGTATACCATGGTCAAAGATCATCGTACCGGTGCTGAGATCGGTAATGTGCAAGACGTTTTGGATGGCAATCTGGATCCGTTTATCAATGCATATTTAGCATGGATCACAAAGTAAATGAGCAGTGTGCTCTATGCTCCTTTTTGTAAGGGGGCATCTGACATAAATAAAAATACATTGGCAGAGAAATGGAGGAAACTATGATTAACGTAAGTGTGTTAGGCTACGGAACAGTCGGATCCGGTGTTTTTGATATTATTCGCGAGAACAATGCGATGATCGCAAAACGCATCGGGGATGAGATCTGTACAAAATATGTGCTGGACTTGAGAGATTTTCCGGGAGATCCGGTAGAGGAAGTGCTGGTACATGATTTTGAAGTGATCAAAAATGATCCGGAGGTTCATGTGGTTGTAGAAACGATGGGAGGATTACACCCTGCCTATGGGTTTGTAAAGGCTAGTTTGGAGGCCGGGAAGAGTGTTTGCACATCCAACAAAGCGTTGGTGGCTGATTTTGGACCGGAGCTTATTCAGATAGCAAAAGACCACAATGTAAGTTTCTTGTTTGAGGCCAGTGTTGGTGGTGGTATTCCGATTATCCGCCCACTGCAGAGTTCTTTGAATCCGGATGAGATATTGGAGATTTCCGGTATCTTAAACGGTACAACGAACTTTATTTTGACAGAGATGACCAATAAGGGAGCTGATTTTGACACAGTGCTCAAAGAGGCGCAGCAGCTTGGTTATGCAGAGGCAGATCCGACTGCAGATGTGGAAGGATATGATGCCTGCCGCAAGATCGCAATCTTAACTTCTCTTGCTTATGGCAAGACACTGGATTTTAACGATGTTTATACAGAGGGAATTACCAAGATCACAGACCGTGATATCGTATATGCCGGTAAGATCGGGGCCAAAGTAAAAATTTTTGGTTCCAGCAAGAAAGATGGAGATCGCATCAGCGCAAAAGTTGCACCGGTGCTGATCTATCCGGAGAACCCATTATATAGCGTAGACGATGTATTTAACGCTATTTTAGTAAAAGGAAATATGGTTGGAGATGTCATGTTCTATGGACAGGGCGCCGGCAAGCTGGCAACAGCCAGTGCGGTCGTTTCCGATGTTATGGAAGTCGCTAAAAACATAGGAAAATGCGTTGAGGTACAGTGGAGTGCCGAGAAGATCGCTTTAGAGCCTTTTGAGGAGAGCAAGAGCAGCTTCTTCGTGCGTTTGCGTGGAGATAAGTCACAGAATGCAGCTAAGGTCAAAGAAGCGTTTGGCGATGTGACAGAGATTGATGCCGGATATGCGGACGAATATGCATTTATCACGGGAGAGATCACAGAGGGAGCTTATGCATCAGCAGCAGATTCACTCGGCAATGTGATCAATAAGATCCGTGTTCCGGAGACGAAATAATAAGCCGCTCAGTAATATGAGCAGAAAAGAGGATAGATATGTTAATTGTTAAGAAATTTGGTGGTACTTCCGTTGCCAACAAAGAGCGGATCTTTAATGTGGCGAAGCGTTGTATTGAAGATTACAAAAAAGGAAATCAGGTAGTAGTCGTTCTTTCTGCAATGGGCAAACAGACAGATGTTTTGTTGGATATGGCAAAGGATATTAATCCGAAGGCGTCCCGCAGAGAGTTGGATATGCTTCTTACAACAGGTGAGCAGACATCCGTTGCACTTATGGCAATGGCAATGGACTCTCTCGGTGTTCCGGCAGTTTCCATGAATGCTTTTCAGGTGCAGATGCATACGACAGAAGTGTATGGTAATGCTCGTCTGAAGAGAATTGATACGGAGCGTATCCGTAATGAGTTGGATAATCGTCGTATCGTAGTAATTACAGGATTCCAGGGAATCAATAAGTTTGATGATTACACAACACTCGGAAGAGGTGGTTCCGATACGACAGCAGTAGCATTGGCAGCTGCATTACATGCAGACGCCTGCGAGATTTATACAGATGTAGATGGTGTCTTTACTGCAGATCCACGCGTCGTACCAAATGCTCGTAAATTAGACGAGATCACGTACGATGAGATGTTGGAATTAGCCAGTCTTGGTGCCGGTGTATTGCACAATCGTTCTGTTGAGATGGCTAAAAAATACGGCGTACAGTTGGTAGTACGTTCTAGTTTGAATACAAGTGAAGGAACTGTAGTAAAGGAGGAAAGTAAAATGGAGAAAATGTTAGTAAGTGGTGTAGCCACAGATAAAAATGTAGCACAGATTTCAGTAGTTGGATTAGAGAATAAGCCGGGCGTAGCATTTAAGCTGTTCCAGCATTTAGCAAATCACAATATCAATGTAGATATGATCTTACAGTCTGTAGAGCATGGCGGAACACAGGACATCAGCTTTACGGTAACCAGAGATCAGGCAGACACGGCAATGGAGACATTGGAAAGACATGCTAACACAAGTCTGAAATGCGAGAAGACAACAGTGAACACTAACGTTGCCAAAGTATCTATCGTCGGTGCCGGAATGATGTCTAATGCAGGTGTTGCAGCTAAGATGTTTGAAGCATTGTATGATGCAGGAGTAAACATTTTGCAGATTTCTACTTCCGAGATCCGTGTCAGCGTTCTCGTAGAAGAGAAGTACGTCAATGAGGCTGCACAGGCAGTTCATGATGCATTTGCATTGTCTCGTTAATTGACGGAGAACATCAAATATTGTCAGCGCGGAAAATTTAAGAGTTCAAGGTGAAGAAGGGCAGCCGCGTATCGAGTGGCTGCCTATTTTACTCTTGATGCATAGGCAAAGTGCGCATAGAAAGGAATATAGGATACTATGGATATTGTAAAGAAAATAGCAGCAGAGTTAGAAATTCGTCCGCAGCAGGTAGAGGCGGTCATAAAACTGATCGACGAGGGCAATACGATCCCGTTTATTGCCAGATACCGTAAAGAAGCACATGGTTCGTTGAATGATGAACAACTCCGTAATCTGAGTGAGCGATTAACTTATTTGCGTACACTGGAAGAAAAAAAGGAACAGGTTCTTGCAACGATCGAAGAACAGGGGAAACTGACTGATGATTTGAAGGCGCAGATCCTTGCAGCAGAGACGCAGGTACTTGTGGAGGACTTGTATCGTCCGTATCGTCCAAAACGCCGTACAAGAGCGATCATCGCCAAGGAAAAGGGATTAGAGCCATTAGCACAGATCATTTTGGCACAAGAAGTGACAGAGTCGTTAGAAACGATCGCCGAGCAGTATGTATCTGAGGAAAAAGAAGTGAAAGATGTTGCAGATGCGATTGCAGGAGCGAGAGATATTATTGCCGAGCAGATTTCTGATAATGCAGATTATCGTAAATATATCCGTGATATAACACGGGAAGAAGGTATACTTACCTCAACTGCCAAGGATGAAAAGGCGCAGTCTGTTTATGAGATGTATTATGAATATCAGGAGCCGGTTAAAAAGATTGCCGGTCATCGTGTTCTTGCGTTAAATCGTGGTGAAAAGGAAAAATTCCTAGTGGTAAAACTGGAGGCTCCGGAAGAACGTATTCTTACGTATCTATGCAAAAAGACGATCACAGAGGAAAATGAGATCGTAACGCCGGTGTTAGAAGAGGCAGTGACAGACAGTTATAAGCGTTTGATCGCGCCTGCTATCGAGCGCGAGATTCGTAATGAGTTGACTGAGCAGGCAGAAGACGGTGCGATCAAAGTATTTGGTAAAAACCTAGAGCAGCTTTTGATGCAGCCGCCGATTGCCGGTAAGACAGTTTTGGGCTGGGATCCTGCATTTCGTACCGGTTGTAAACTTGCTGTGGTAGACCCAACCGGTAAAGTGTTAGATACGAAGGTGATCTATCCGACGGCACCGCAGAACAAGGTCGAAGAGGCAAAACGTGAGGTGAAAAAACTGATCCAGAAATACGGAATTTCCCTGATCTCCGTCGGCAATGGAACGGCATCCCGCGAGTCGGAAATGATCATTGCGGATATGCTGCATGAGATCAAAGAACCTGTGCAGTATATTATTGTAAATGAAGCAGGTGCTTCAGTTTATTCCGCAAGTAAACTCGCCACCGAGGAATTTCCGAATTTTGATGTGGGACAGCGAAGTGCAGCGTCGATCGCAAGACGTTTGCAGGATCCGCTGGCAGAGTTAGTGAAGATCGATCCACAGTCTATCGGTGTAGGACAGTATCAGCATGATATGAATCAGAAGAAGTTAGGGGAAACATTATCCGGTGTTGTGGAAGATTGCGTAAATAAAGTTGGTGTGGATCTGAATACAGCATCCGCTTCACTGTTAGAGTATATTTCCGGTATCAGCAAAGTGATCGCAAAGAACATCGTTACGTATCGTGAAGAAAACGGAAAGTTTACGTCACGTAAAGAGTTGTTAAAAGTACCAAAACTGGGACCGAAAGCCTTTGAACAGTGTGCAGGTTTTATGCGTATTTTGGATGGGAAAAATCCATTGGATGCAACGAGCGTTCATCCGGAGACTTATGATGCAGCCAATGCATTATTAGATAAGCTTGGCATTGACACGGAAGAACTCAAAAAGATCCAGACGGAAGCGGCCAAACAGCAGTCCCCATTAGCCAAGAAGAAAACCGCTCCAAAGAAAAAGAAACAGCAGTTTGTTGTACGCAATACGCACACAGCCTTTGGCGCAGCCTTTGCGGAAGCCTTTGGCTCGATAGACCTGCCGAGCGGTGAGACGGAAGAAACACCGACAGAGAACAAAGCCTCCGGCAGTTTGCAGAAGCGTGTGAAAGACAAAAAGAAAATGGCTGACGAGCTTGGTATTGGTGAGATCACGCTGGTTGATATCTTGAAGGAATTGGAGAAACCTGCGAGAGATCCTCGTGATGAAATGCCAAAACCGATCCTTCGAACAGATGTGTTAGAGATGAAAGATCTCAAAGAGGGCATGATCCTTAAGGGGACAGTTCGAAATGTTATTGATTTTGGTGCGTTTGTAGATATCGGCGTTCATCAGGATGGATTGGTACATGTGTCCGAAATGTCGGACAAGAAATTTGTCAAACACCCGTTGGATGTTGTCAGTGTCGGAGATATCGTTGATGTCAAAGTAATGGGTGTTGATCTCAAAAAACAGCGTATTCAGTTGACTATGAAATTATAAAGGGGAGAGCATATGAACTTACGTGAAAAATTATTTGTTGAAGTAAGAAAAGGAACAAAGGTCACATTGAGTGAAAGCGATCTCAACAAAATGGATCGCATGTATGAGCGTGAGTTGGCGCAGTATGACAACCGTAAGGTTATGACGCCGTACCGAAAAGAGCCAAAGCGGGCGTTTTTGGCACAGCTGCGCGATTACGCTTTTGAGCGGATCTTGGACAGGCATTTGTACACATTTTCTCACGTGCTGGTTATTCCAAATCCATATGGAGTGGCTAAACAGACAGCCCTTATCCTGTTCAACTCTTCCAAGGAGTACAAGGTGCGCTATCGTGTGTTCGGAGATAATGGCAATGATTTTGTTGGTGAATCCAGCTATACAACAAGACATCGTGTGGCAATCTTGGGGTTGTATTTCGAACGTAGCAATACGGTAGATCTGTCTCTGATCGATCGAGAAGGAAAAGTTGTAAAGCATCGAGTGATCCGTATTTTTGTTTCAGAAGTGCCTGAAAACCAAAAGGATCTTGTGATGGAAGTAGAGGGAGATAAATCCGCAGCAATGCCGCTGCTGGCAGTCAACGGTGCCGCTTTTAGTCCATTGGTCTTTGATGCAGATGGTGCGATCCGATATTCAATGCAGCTTCGTACCTATAAGATGGGTATGATACCGATGCCGAATGGTCATGTTCTGCTGGCAGATCGAACAGCTAACATTGTAAACAGCATGGGCAAGATCCAGCCGTGCCGTTATCATGAAATGGATTATATGGGCAGAGTGTATCGCACATATATTTTGAATGAACCGATCGGTACTGCATTAGCACAGCACGATAGTTCGTTGTATCTTGTGACTTCGTCCGATGGAGAGCATTATAATGACTGTATTCTTACGATGGATATGAATACCGGTGAGATCGTACGCCGCATTAAGCTGATTGACTTGCTGGGAGAAAAATACCACACCGGTAAGGAATGGCTGCTTTTTTCAGCAATGGAGTACCGCGCCGGAAAGCTTTTGTTGACATTAAAGCGTATACACACGATCGCACAGCTTGATCTGGAGAGTGGCAAATTGGATTGGGTGCTGGCACCAAAATCAATCTGGCAGGATACAGAGTTGGAAGCCATCGCTTTGAAAACAGAGGGTGCTGATATCGAAATGGGAAGACCGGATAAGGCTGTTTGGATGGATGAGCACGAATTGTTGATCTATAGCACAGGTACTAAAGGGGCGGTAGATGGCGGTTACAATGATGCGGAACATTCTGCGGTACTTCGTGTGTCGATCGATGAGGCTGCCGGCACATATGTACAGGAGAGCAAGAAAGACTGTTTGAAAACGATGCAGTTTGGTAGTGCCCTTTATACAAAAGAATACAACAAGTATTTCCATTTGACAGGTATCACGCAAGACCGTACGACAGAACTTCATTCCCAGATCCAGTTGGTCAATGGCGAAAACGGCGAAGTTGAGAAGACATTTAAGTTGACTAAAAACTTTTTGTGGGCTTGGGAGTTTCATCCGGACATCCCATCATTTTGTGTGGGGATGGGACTGCATGATCAGACAGAGTTTGGTAAGCTCCCAACGCCGGAAGAATTTCATGGAACAATGCCGAAAAAAACGGATCAGCGTATTCGTGGTACCTTCTTCGGTAACGTGCATTTGTGCGAGAATCTTTTGCAGTATTCGATGCTGCCTGGTGCAGTTGAAAAGCTGTATTTTAAGGGTGAGCATAAGACATATGTACAAGATTATTCGCAAGCTGCGCAATGAATTGCGTGTGAAATAACGACGTGTAGTTTATAAAGTTTTCACAAAGTGAATCTTGCTTTTTATGAGGAAATTTCGTATAATTATACTAGAAACTTTGGAAAATACACAGAAATTTGTGCAATTTCAACAAAATTACTTTTATTATTTTACAGGAGGATTCTAGTATGGGCAAACAGATTTGTATTAAACGAGACATCGTATCATGGGGCAGGAGCTATTGCAGAGATTGCAACAGAAACTAAAATTCGTGGTTTTAAGAAAGCGTTTGTATGTTCGGATCCGGACTTGGTAAAGTTTGGTGTAACACAGAAAGTGTTGGATGTACTTGAGAAAAATGGTATGGCATATGAGCTGTATTCAAATATTAAACCAAATCCAACGATTGAAAATGTTCAGACAGGTGTACAGGCATTTAAGGATGCAGGAACAGATTATCTGATCGCTATTGGTGGCGGTTCTTCTATGGATACTGCGAAAGCAATCGGTATCATTATCAACAATCCTGAGCATGAGGATGTTGTCAGCTTAGAGGGTGCTGTAGATACCAAGAATAAGAGCGTACCGATCTTTGCAGTACCTACGACAGCAGGAACTGCTGCAGAGGTTACGATCAATTACGTTATTACAGATGCAGCTAAGAATCGCAAGATGGTTTGTGTAGATCCGCATGACATTCCTGTTGTGGCATTTATCGATTCCGAGATGATGTCTTCTATGCCTAAGGGGCTTACTGCAGCAACCGGTATGGATGCTTTAACACATGCGATTGAGGGTTACATTACGGCAGGAGCATGGGAATTGTCCGACATGTTCCATCTCAAAGCAATTGAGATCATTGCACGTTCTCTTCGAGGAGCAGTAGACAATACGCCGGAAGGACGTGAGGGAATGGCTCTTGGTCAGTACGTTGCAGGAATGGGCTTCTCCAACGTAGGTCTTGGAATTGTTCATTCTATGGCACATCCACTTGGCGCATTGTATGATACACCACATGGAATCGCAAATGCGATCATTCTTCCTACTGTTATGGAGTATAACGCAGAGGCAACAGGTGAGAAATATCGTGATATTGCAAAGGCAATGGGTGTTGAAGGTACAGAGAATATGTCTCAGGAAGAGTATCGTAAAGCAGCCGTTGATGCTGTAAAACAGCTTTCCAAAGATGTTGGAATCCCTACAGATCTCAAGGATATTGTTAAGAAAGAAGATATTCCATTCTTAGCACAGTCTGCATATGATGATGCTTGCCGCCCGGGTAATCCAAAGGAGACAAGTGTTGAGGACATTACGAAGCTGTATGAGAGCTTACTGTAATCAGATCATAGTTTCAATCTAAAATAATGGGCTGCGTGGCACTTTGAAATAAGAGTGTCACGCAGTCGTTTATTATGTCAAAGAATAAAAAAAATTAAAAAAATTGAAAAAAATGCTTGCATTTTTGAAAATACTAGTGTATAGTATATCAAGTACGGTACAGATGACGTACAAAACATAAGAAATGTGCGCGTAGCTCAGCTGGATAGAGCGTCTGACTACGGATCAGAAGGTCGGGAGTTCGAATCTTCTCGCGCACGCTTACAAAGGTCTTGATTAATCAAGGCCTTTTTTGTTACAATAAGGAATTGTTTGGAACAGTAATAAGAAAGGATCGTAACGTTATAATGCATATATTTGAAATAGATAGATTGGAACAGATCGGAAGAGCACACGTCTGAACT
>OOCJ01001293.1_pt1 | contig 12171 bp, 9 predicted proteins | sample 1671481 | NCBI WGS metagenome assembly OOCJ01 (sample SAMN06348161, study PRJEB24527) | human gut metagenome | biome: human gut; feature: ankylosing spondylitis patient; material: feces | host: Homo sapiens | place: China | collected 2015-10 | reverse complement strand
CAGCTTCGCTCTTGGCATGGGGAATTGCAACCTCCATACCTACGGCTGTTGTGCCGAGTTCTTCACGGTTGAGGATTCCCTCTTTGTAGGCTTTAACATCCTTGAGGTTTCCGCACTTTTCATGTAATGAAACAAGTTTGTCAATTGCTTCGCTCTTGTCGGCAACTTTAACGCCGAGAGCAATACCCGATTTTTTTAATAAATCTGTGATACGCATATTTTTCTCTCCTTTTTAATTAAAATTTTGCAAGCAATTCATTTATTTTTTCTTTTGTGGCAAGTCCGTCAAGAAATGCCGTTGCATTTCCGCACACACTGCCCAATTTCAGCGCATAGGGGTAGCTTTTTGTTTTTTCATATCCTGCCACAAAGCCTGCTACCATTGAGTCTCCCGAACCGACTGTGTTAATTACCTTTTCTTTGAGGACTCCTGCTTTGTGTCTTTTTCCGAATTCGTCAATGAGCATTGCTCCGTCACCGCCGAGTGAAATCAAAACATTTTTTGCACCGAGTTTCTGCAACTCTTTTGCATACTTTTCAATATCATCCTCGGTGTTGATTTCAACTCCGAACATTTCGGAAAGTTCCTGTTTGTTCGGCTTGATGAGGAACGGCTTGTACTTGAGTGCGTTGAGTAAAAGTTTTTTTGTTGCGTCAACTACAATTCGTACATCCTTGCCCTTGATTCTTTCAAGGATTCTTTCATAAACATCATCAGGCATCGTATTCGGAATGTTTCCTGCAATTACGATTGTGTCGCCGTCGGATATTCTGTCAATTTTTGAAAACAGCCTTTCAAGTTCTTCACTTATGTGAGGTCCCTGACAATTGATTTCTGTTTCAACGCCGGCTTTGATTTTTATGTTGATTCTTGAAATTCCACTTTCAAGCTTAATAAAGTCGGTGATAATCCTGTCGTTGCGAATACCCTTTTCAATGGCGTCACCCGTAAAGCCTGCAACAAATCCGAATGCCGTACTTTCAAGGTCAAGCTCTGCAAGTACGCATGAAACATTGATTCCCTTACCTCCGTAGTAATATTCTTCGGCGGTTGTTCGGTTTGTTATTCCCGGAACAAGCGAATCAAGTCTGACAATGTAGTCAATTGACGGATTAAGCGTTACGGTGTAAATCATTTTTTACCTCCTTTATCACCGTTGCCTGCGAAAAGTCCGGCGTAGGCAGTTTGTCGGTGATTATACAACATTTTCGCAGAGGGGCAAATGTTACGGAATACACCCTGCGAAATTTTGAATGGTCTGCAAGAACAAATGCCATATAAGATTTGTTGATTGCCGTTTCTTTTATAAGACCTTCTTCAATGTCGGGTGTTGTGAATCCCGAACCGATGTCAATTCCGTTTGCTCCCATAAAAGCTTTTGTAAAGTTAAAGCAGTTTATGCTTTTTATTGCTTCGGCACCCACAACAGCCTCGGTAAGCGGTTTTATTTTTCCGCCTACTATATATGTCTGCATACCCTTGTGGATAAGCATTCTGGCGTGTGTTATGCCGTTTGTAACATATGTTGCGTTTGTATTTGTAATGTGGTCAACAAGCTTTAATGTTGTTGTTCCTGCGTCAATATAAACAAAGTCAGAGTCATGGATAAGCTTTGCACAGTATTCTGCAACCGCATCTTTTTCATCGCTCATAACGGTTTCACGATTGCTTACCGCATCTTCAAAAACACCCTCGTTTCTGGTGATTGAAGTTGCACCGCCGAAAACCTTTGTGAGCTTTCCCATCTCATCAAGAGCGGAAAGGTCTCTTCTTATTGTTGACTCGGATGAGTCAAGCAACTTTGTTAATTCCGACACCGTGACCGAATTTTTTTCTTCGAGCAAATCAAGTATTGCACGATACCTGTCCTGTGTAAGCATTATCCTCACCTCTTGACTATTTTGACTATCTTGACTATATTATAACACCCGTTTTTTAAAAGTCAAGCAAAATCGGTCAAAAAAATTCAGAAAAATTTAAAGACAGCAAAATTAGATAACAAAAAAAGTGTCGAGCGTTATTTAAAAACAGTATAATTTTACCGTTTTTGCAATTAAAATTGGTGTTTTTGTTTTTCTCCATTCAAAATCAGTCAAATTAATTATTTTGACTATAATTCTTTTAGCGTGTTGACTGCAAGGTGTTTTTATACTACAATATTAATCGTTGTGTACAAAAAAAGCCTGCAAGTTTTTTGCAGGCTCAAAACGACGGAATCACGCATTTATATTTTTTGTTTTTTTATGTTTTTTTATACATATATATGTTATATGTCATTCTGACAAATCTTCAATGACTGTGATTTTTCGTTTTTCGGAGATTATAATATTTTCCTCATTCATCTTTTTTATTTCACGCATCATTGCACTTCGGTCAACAGAAAGGTAATCTGCAAGGTCGGAAAGAGGGAGAGGAAGATAAAAGGTGTTTTTTCCTTTTTCGGTTTTAATGTATTCAAAAAAAGTCAAAAGCTTGCTCCTCAGCGTCTGCTGACAGAGAATGTCTGTGTGAGCAAGACTTTTTTTATGAGATTTTTTGATGTATGCACTTATAATCCGCTGGTGTTTACTGCAATGCTTTTCACAACAGGCTGTAAATTTTGAGTATTTCACGAAATCAATTTTGCAGTTTGTTTTGGCACTCAGATAAAAAATTCTGTTGTCTGATTCGGGTACAACGCAGGTGACGATTATGTCGCCCTTTTCATAAAAAGAAATAATTCTCCGCTGATTTTCGGCATTGTCTGTTGTCAGATAAACAGTTCCTTCTTTTATGATGCAAATTGTGTCATTTTCGGGTGAATATGTAGTTATGATTTCACCCCTTTTATACTCTCTTTCAATAGGTTTAAAACACTCGTTTATCCCGATGAAATCTGATTTTTTAAGCCTTGCACCGCCTATTTCTTCTATCATTTGCAACACTCCATAATGTGTGGCGTTTTTTATCTTACCACAAGATATAGTATAGTATATCACATAATTGTTGCCTGTGCAACAGTATTTATATTGCAATTATTGTATAATTGGTCTTGCATTGCAGGGATAGTTTGGTTCCTTGCAATTTTATTACATAACGCATTTTTTAAACGGCATTATTGAAAAATTTATTTTTTTATTCGGATTAACAGATATAGGATATTTTTACCAAGGAAGTACCGCAAAATAATAAAAAGGGGAAGGATTATGAGAATTATTAAGCGTAACGGCTCAGAAGAAGATTTCAACATTGAAAAAATTATTAATGCCGTTAAAAAAGCAAACGGTTCAGGGGAACACAAGTTCCTTACAGACGAACAGATTGAGGATGTTGCCGACTATGTTGAATATAAGTGCAACAAAATCAGAAGAGCAGTGTCCGTTGAAGAAATTCAGGATATGGTTGAGGATCAGCTAATGGCAAAGGGTGCGTTTGAGCTTGCAAGAAGATATGTGCGTTACCGCTACAATCGTTCGCTTGTTCGTAAGGCAAATACTACCGATAACAGAATTCTTTCGCTTATCGAGTGCAATAACGAGGAAGTAAAGCAGGAAAATTCAAACAAGAACCCGACTGTAAACAGCGTTCAGCGTGACTATATGGCAGGTGAGGTCAGCCGTGACCTCACAAGAAGAATGCTTTTGCCGGCTGATATTGTTGAGGCTGATAAGGAAGGTATTATTCACTTCCACGATTCGGACTATTTTGCACAGCATATGCACAACTGCGATCTTGTAAACCTTGAGGATATGTTGCAGAACGGTACCGTTATCAGCGATACGCTTATTGAAAGACCGCACAGCTTTTCAACGGCGTGTAACATTGCAACTCAGATTATTGCACAGGTTGCAAGTAACCAGTACGGCGGTCAGAGCATAAGCCTTGCTCATCTTGCACCGTTTGTTCAGGTTTCCCGTGAAAAAATCCGCAGAGAAACTCTTGCGGAAATCGAAGAACTCGGTGTTCATCCCACAGAAGAGAAAATCAACGATATCGTTGAGCAAAGACTTCGCAAAGAAGTAAACCGTGGTGTTCAGACCATTCAGTATCAGGTTGTTACTTTGCTCACAACAAACGGTCAGGCTCCGTTTGTAACCGTGTTTATGTATCTTAACGAGGCTAAAAACGAGCAGGAAAAGCACGACCTCGCTATGATTATCGAAGAAACACTCAAACAGCGTCACAAGGGCGTAAAAAATGAAAAGGGTGTGTGGATTACACCTGCGTTTCCAAAGCTTATTTATGTGCTTGAGGAGGATAACATAACAGAGGACAGCAAGTATTGGTATCTTACGGAGCTTGCTGCAAAATGTACCGCAAAGAGAATGGTTCCCGACTATATCTCGGAGAAGGTTATGCTCCAGAGCAAAATTGATAAAAACGGCGAAGGACATTGCTTTACCTGTATGGGTTGCAGAAGCTTCCTTACTCCTTATGTTGACGAAAACGGCAAGCCGAAATATTACGGCAGATTCAATCAGGGTGTTGTGACTGTAAATCTTATTGATATCGGACTCAGCGCAGGCAAGGATATTGATAAATTCTGGAAGATTTTTGACGAGAGAATGGAACTTTGCCACAGAGCATTGCAGTGCCGTCACGAGCGTCTTACAGGTACTCTTTCGGATGCCGCTCCTATTTTGTGGCAGTACGGTGCTTTGGCAAGACTTAAAAAGGGTGAGAAGATTGACAAGCTTCTCCATGGCGGTTATTCAACGCTTTCACTCGGTTATGCAGGTCTTTGGGAGTGCGTTTACAGCCTTATTGGCAAAAAGCTCACAGAAAAAGAGGGCAAAGAACTCGGTCTTGAAATTATGCAGAAGCTAAACGACTATTGTGCAAAGTGGAAAAAAGAGGAAAACATCGATTACAGCATCTACGGCACTCCTCTTGAAAGCACAACATATAAGTTTGCAAAGTGTCTTCAAAAGCGTTTCGGCATTATCAAGGGCGTAACAGATAAAAACTACATCACTAACAGCTATCATGTTCATGTTACCGAGAATATTGACGCATTCAGCAAGCTGAAGCTTGAATCCGAATTTCAGGCTTTGTCGCCGGGCGGTGCAATCAGCTATGTTGAAGTTCCGAATATGCAGGATAACATTCCCGCTGTTTTACAGGTTATCAAGTTCATTTACGATAACATTATGTATGCTGAGCTTAACACAAAGAGCGACTATTGTCAGGTTTGCGGTTATGACGGAGAAATCAAGATCGTTCACGATGACGGCAAGCTTGTGTGGGAGTGTCCTAACTGCGGCAACCGTGATCAGGATAAGATGAATGTTGCAAGAAGAACCTGTGGATATATCGGAACTCAGTTCTGGAATCAGGGCAGAACTCAGGAAATTGAGGAAAGGGTGCTTCACCTTTGATGAATTACGGAGAAATTAAACTCTGCGATATTGCAAACGGTGAGGGAGTAAGAGTATCGCTCTTTGTATCCGGCTGTACGCATCATTGCAAAAACTGCTTTAATCCGCAGACATGGAGTTTTGATTACGGCGAACCTTTTACAAAAGAGGTTGAGGATAAAATTCTCAAAGAGCTTGAACCGTCATATATTGACGGCTTGTCATTGCTCGGCGGAGAACCCTTTGAACCTTCAAATCAAAGAGCCTTAGTGCCGTTTTTAAAGCGTGTCAGAGAAAAATATTCCGACAAAACAATTTGGTGTTATTCAGGCTATTTGTTTGACAAGGAGCTTCTGTCCGACAGCAGAGCAAGGTGTGAATGTACGGATGAAATGCTTTCAATGATTGATGTGCTTGTTGACGGTGAATTTGTTGAGGCTCTTCACGATATAAGCCTTGCGTTCAGAGGCTCGTCAAATCAGCGTATTATAGATGTAAAAGCGTCACTCAAAGAAAATAAAATAATTCCCCACAAGCTTATGAAAAGGGGAGTGTAATAAAAAGCGACAGCCGTAAAACTGTCGCTTTTTGTAATATTATTGGATTATTGCATGGAATGTTGTTGATTTTGTAAGGCAAATAGTGTAAAATGATAGCATACTATTTATAGATTATTATGCAAGGAGCGATTATGTATGGTATGTAAAAATTGCAATCACGAAATTGACAACGGAGCAATGTTTTGCACTTACTGCGGAACACCTGTTGAGCAGGCTTCAGAGCCTGAAACACAGCCGGTTGAAAATGCTTCAACCGAAGATGTTGCGCAGAACCCTTACGAGAATGTGCAGACTGCACAGCCTGAGGTTGATAACGCACAGCCGACTGCCGACAGTCAGTCACAGCAGAATCCGTATTCTCAGCAGTACGGTCAGCAGAATCAGGCTTATTATCAGCCGCAGCCTAACAAAACTTCATACGGTCAGCAGTTTACAAACTCACCGAACAATGATTACGGCGCAAATCAAAGCAAGTACGGCAATCAATATCAAAGCTACAACAACGGCTATAATCAGCAGTACAACACGCAGTATCAGCAGACATACAACTCACAGCCTGTACCGCCCGTTGCACCTTCATACGGTACTCCGGATACTCAGCCTGTAAGCATAGGCGGTTGGATTGGCGTTATGCTTTTAACCTGTCTGCCCCTTGTTAATATTATTATGCTCTTTGTCTGGGCATTCAGCTCATCAACAAAGAAGTCACTCAAAAACTACGCAAGAGCCGCTCTTATCCTGGCTCTTATCGGAGTTGTGCTTGTGGTAGTTGTTTCAATTATTCTTGCAGCCTGCGGTATCAGTATCTTCAACGAATTTTCCAATTCAGGATATTACTATCATTAAATTTAACGGTGAATCGCTGTGCCCAATTCGTACAGACAGCTTTATAATGTCAAAAACAAAGTTTACCGATACAAAAAAATCCCTGTCCATTGTGGACAGGGATTTTTATTTGCATTATAAAAAAGTTTCATGGCTGCGAACCTCGGCTCTTCTAATGTCAAGCCTCGTTGTTCTCCGCTATTCCTAAAATAACTCCCACTCGTCTAATCCGTTTCAATTACTTGCGTAATTTTCACGGCTTAGTCCTCGCCGGTCGTTATTTTAGGGCTGCGAACCTCGGCTCTTCTATTAATCAAAGAATTTGCTGTGGATAGCGCTTACAGCCTTGTCAGCGTCTGCCGAATCAATAAGAACAGAAACCTTGATTTCACTTGTGCTGATCATCTGGATGTTTACCTGAGCGTCATAAAGAGCCTCGAACATCTTTGTAGCAACGCCTGCGTGGCTTTCCATACCTGCGCCGACGATTGAAATCTTAGCTACCTTATCGTCATAGAGAATTTCCTCTGCACCGAGGTTCTCTGTGTATTCCTTCATAAGAGCAACAGCCTCTTCGCCTCTGTTCTTGGCAACTGTAAAGCTGATGTCCTTCTTGCCGTCATGACCGATTGACTGAAGAATAATGTCAACATTGATATCTTTAGCAGAAAGCTTTGAGAACATCTTAAAAGCAAGACCGGGGATATTCGGAACACCCATAACAGAAATTCTTGCAACATCTGTATCTTTAGCAACACCGCTGATTAACATTTTTTCCATTTTAGTTTTCTCCTTTACAATTGTACCCGAAGCCTTTGTCATACTTGAAAGCACTTCAAGCTCGATATTATATTTTTTAGCCATTTCAACCGAACGGTTGTTAAGAACCTGAGCACCGAGTGTAGCAAGCTCAAGCATTTCGTCATAAGAGATTTCCTGAAGCTTCTTAGCGTTCTTAACCTTTCTCGGGTCAGCTGTGTAAACACCCTCAACATCGGTGAAAATCTGACAGAGATCAGCGTGCATTGCAGCCGCAATAGCTACGGCACTTGTGTCTGAGCCGCCTCTGCCGAGTGTTGTAATATCGCCGTATTTTGAAAGGCCCTGGAAGCCTGCAACGATTACAATGTTCTTCTTGTCAAGCTCTTTCTTAATTCTGTCAGGCTCAACCTTTCTGATTCTTGCGCTTGTGTGAGCAGAAGTGGTATTGAAACCTGCCTGCCAGCCAAGAAGAGAAACAGCGTGGTAACCGAGCTTTTCGATTGCCATTGCAAGAAGTGAAATAGAAATCTGCTCGCCTGCGGCAAGAAGCATATCCTTTTCTCTTTTTGAAGCCTTAGGATTGATTTCGTTTGCCTTTTCAATGAGATCGTCTGTTGTGTCGCCCTGAGCGGATACAACAACTACAACATCATTGCCCTTTGCGTAAGTGTCTGTTACGATTGATGCAACATTCATTACTCTTTCGGCATTGGCAACAGAGCTGCCGCCAAATTTCTGAACTATCAAACTCATGTACTTAATACTCCCTCTGTAAAATTATAAATCAGCCACACGGATACTTGAAAGTACCGAAACACCGTCAGCCTCAAGCTGAGCAATCTTCTCGGCAAATTCGTTGTACGGCATAGCCTTGACAACAAATGCTTTTTCGTCGGCAGGTGCATCAGCCTTATTGATTACTGTTACCTCACCGAATAATTTTTCTGCCTTTTCTGCAACATTACTGCCGTTTGCACGAACATACATGGCACGGCTTGACTCCTCCCAAGGAAGAATGTTTTTGCCGTTGCCGTCTGCCCAGTAAAGGAACTTTCTTGTCTTGAGGTGCTTACAGCAGTCGATTACATCGGCTACAACTGCGCTTGCTGTAGGAAGCTTGCCTGCACCCTTGCCGTAGAATACTACATCGCCTGTGCAGTCGCCTCTTACCATAATGCCGTTGAATTCATAGTCAATGTTAGCAAGCTGGCTCTTGTTCGGAACGAGCATAGGAGCAACAATAATGTCAATCTTGCCGTCCGCAAGACGCTTAACACTGCCGATAAGTTTAATTACGCAATGGAAAGCCTCAGCGTATCTTACATCTTCAAGTGTGATTTTTGTAATGCCCTCTGTATGTACAGAGTCGGGATAAACATGCTTTCCGTAAGCAAGAGATGCAAGAATACAAATCTTGCGGCAAGCATCGTGACCTTCAATATCAGCGGCAGGATTTCTCTCGGCAAAGCCAAGCTCCTGAGCAAGCTTGAGCGCATCGTCAAACTGCATACCATCTTCAATCATCTTTGTAAGGATAAAGTTTGTTGTACCGTTAAGAATACCGGCAATCTCGTCAACATTGTTTGCAACAAGACACTGGCTCATCGGGCGGATAATCGGAATACCGCCGCCTACCGATGCTTCAAAGAGGAAGTTTGTGTTTGTTTCCTTTGAAATTTCAAGGAGTTCTGCACCGTGAGCGGCAACAAGCTCCTTGTTTGAAGTAACAACACTCTTACCTGCTTTAAGACATCTCTTTACAAAGTCATAAGCAGGATTAAGACCGCCCATAACTTCAACAACAACTCTTATTTCGAGGTCGTTGATGATATCTTCAAAGTTTTTTGTGAATCTGTCTGCAAGCGGGCTGTCGGGAAATTCACGAAGGTCAAGAATCTTCTTGACATAAACCTCTTCACCGATGCTTGCATAAAGCTTCTGTTTGTGTGTTGTAAAGATTTCGGCAACACCCGAACCTACAACACCGTGACCCATAATTGCTATTGAAACCATATCTAAAAACCTTTCCTTTCGAGTTTTTGGTTTTAACCTGTTATTTTATTCTGCGGCAGGGGGAGCTTCCTCACCGCCGCCTGACGATTCACCGCCTCCGGAGCTTTCGCCTCCGCCTGAGGATTCCCCTCCGCCTGAAGGTTCTCCGCCTGAGGGTTCTCCGCCTGAGGGCTCTCCGCCGGAATTGTCACCGCCCGAAACATCTCCTCCGCCGGAGGTGTCACCGCCGCTGTTGCTTGTGTCGCCGCCGTAATTGCTGCCGCTGTTGTCACCGCCGTAATTGGGAGCGTAGTAGCTTGAGGAGTTGGAGGCATCTGAGCCGTATTCATAGTTACCGCTGTAATATGAACCTCCCGAACTCGGCATATTGTCCTCGGTGTAGTAGCCCACATATCGTCCCGAAATATTATCTGTTGAAACAATAAGTCCTGTTGTAGGATTATATGTTGCCTCAATCAGGTTATTGGATATTTTATATTCCTTGTTTTCTTTGCCTTTAAGGTACTTGCCCATAACATTTGCAAAGAATTTTGTTGCCGTTGTTCTTCCGCTGTAGGAAATGGTTTTAGGCTTATCAAAACCGCACCATGTAGCCATTACGGCATATGGCGAACATCCGCAGAACCATGAATCCTTATCGTCATCGGTTGTACCTGTTTTGCCGATAATGTCCCAGCCTGAAATCTGAGCGTAATGTGCGTTTGTGTGAGCACTGTTTGTAACATTGTAGTGAAGCAGTCTGTTCATAATTCCTGCTGTTTCGGCTGAATAAGCCTGTTTCGGAACTGCGTCACGGTTATCAATGATTATGTTGTCCTCTGAGTCGGTTACATAGTAGTATGTGTACGGTTCGTAGTAAAGACCGCCGTTGCCGAGATATGTGTAAGCAGCCGCCATTTCTCTTACTGTAACACCGCCGTTCATACCGCCGATTGAAAGAGCACCCGTATTCTGTGCATCCTGTTCCGTAAGATTCTTGAATCCCATTTTTGTAATAACCTGCTGATATGCAACGCTCGGACCGCCGATAAGCTCCATAGTCTGAGCGGCTGTTGCGTTTGAGGACCACTCAATTGCATCGGGAAGACTCATATTGCCGTTGTAGTAGCCGTATGCGTTGTTAGGACCCGAAACAAGCTGACCGCTTTCATTTGTACGATAGTTGTCAAGCGGTTCATCAAGAACCATTGATGAGAAATAAAGCTTCTTTGATTCGATTGCATAAGGGTAAACAACAACAGGCTTGATTGAAGAACCCGGCTGAAGTACGGAGTTGTAGGATCTGTCCCAGCCGAGAGCGCCTTCTTTCTTTGTTGAAGAACCGACTGTTGCAATTACTCTGCCGTCATATCCCATAATTGTTGACGCAATCTGAAGGTCGGAATCATTTGATTTATCAATATTGAGTGCCGCATTTTCAAGGTAGGTCTGAGCATTTTCATCCATTGCACAGTAGATTTTAAGTCCCTCTGTGTAAAGCTTTGAAGATGCCGCAGCTTCGCTTATGTTGTAATATTCCGCAATGTCCTTTTGAAGATCACGAAAGAGCTGATCAATATACCAGTTCTGAACATCTGCCTCGTCATCATCGTCATCGTCATCGGATGCCTGCCAGCCGACAAATGTCATTGTGGCACTTTCTTTCATAGCCGCATCAAATTCGTCTTTGGAAATTTTTTCCTGATCATACATTTCATTGAGAACGATTTCACGGCGTTCCTTGTTGTTTTCGGGGAAAACAAGCGGATTCCATCTTGACGGGTTTTGTGTAATTCCCGCAATTGCCGCACATTCTGCAATTGAACAGTCTTTTATGCTCTTGCCAAAGTAAAGCTGAGCCGCCGATTCAACGCCCTGACAGTTGTTGCCGAAGTTTACAACATTGAGATAGGCTTCAAGAATCTGATCCTTTGTATATTCCTGTTCAAGCTTTAGTGCCTTTGTGATTTCACGAAGCTTTCTTGTAATTGAAACCTCGTTGTCATCTGTAATGTTCTTAATGAGCTGTTGGGTGATTGTTGAACCGCCGTATGAGTCCGAACCGGTTGCAAGATTTGCAACGGCGGAAAGTGTTCTGCCCCAGTCAACACCATTGTGGTCAAAGAAACGCTTGTCCTCAATTGCGACAACCGCATCTTTCATTGCCTGAGGAATATTTTGATTGTCAACCCAGATTCTGTTCTCGGTATCGTATAGTTTCTGATACTCCTTAAATTCCTTTGTATCCTCATTCTGAATATATATTCGGCTTGTCTGGTTCATAGATTTTGCCTTGAGGTCGATGCCCGTAGGCTCGGACGCAATGGTGAAAATGTAGACAGCAAGTGAAATGCCCGTAATAAGCAGAGCAACCAGGCATACCGAACAAACGGTAATCAGGAACTTGCCGAGACCTCTGAAAAATCTTTTTACACCTCCGTCAGCTTTTTCGGATAATTCATTTTGCTGAATATCCTTATACTGACTGATGTCAGTTTCACGCTTGTTTCGCATATTATCTCCTTTATCAATTCACAATTTACGGTTAAACGAACAACCGTCGGTTTGTAATTTGTCTGAGTGATTTGCACAAACGCAGTGCGCCGGCTGTAATACATAAATTATATAATAACATATATGTTCAAAATTACAAGCAGAAATACTCATTTGATTATTATATCACCTGAAAAGAAAA
>OOCJ01001292.1_pt1 | contig 12179 bp, 15 predicted proteins | sample 1671481 | NCBI WGS metagenome assembly OOCJ01 (sample SAMN06348161, study PRJEB24527) | human gut metagenome | biome: human gut; feature: ankylosing spondylitis patient; material: feces | host: Homo sapiens | place: China | collected 2015-10 | reverse complement strand
TGAATGTCTGCAGATTAATACATCTACAAGATACTAAGATTGAAAAAAAGAACCGTAAGCCGGATTTGGCTTATGGTTCTTTTTTTTCGAAAATACATTGTTGATATTGTATAAAATAGACAAAAAAATGAAAAAACGTATTGAATTTTAAGTGATAAGTACTATAATAAGGGTAAGCAATAAGAAACTAGCATTTATACATATGGGAGGTGTTATTATGATTAGTTTTTTTATTTGCCTGGCGTTATTAATTGGTGGGTACTTTGTTTATGGTAAGGTAGTGGAGAACACATTCGCACCGGATGACAGAGAGACACCGGCAGTAAGGATCAACGATGGGGTTGACTATGTTGTCATGCCGGAATGGAAGCTCTTTTTGGTGCAGTTGTTAAACATTGCCGGATTAGGACCGATCTTCGGTGCTATGCAGGGTGCTCTCTGGGGACCAGTTGTCTTTTTGTGGATCACGTTTGGTACCATCTTTGCAGGAGGTGTACATGATTACTTTTCTGGTATGCTGTCCGAACGTAACGATGGTGCTTCCATTTCAGAGGTATGTGGTATCTACCTTGGAAATGTGATGAAGAATGTCATGCGTGTATTCAGTGTTGTACTGCTTGTTATGGTAGGTACCGTTTTCGCAGTAGGACCTGCAGGACTTATCGTTACACTGTTTAAGAACAGTGGTGTGACAGGAATTGTCACAAGCGCAGAGTTCTGGCTGTGGATCATTCTTCTTTATTATTTCATCGCAACATTTATTTCTATTGATAAGATCATTGGACGTATTTACCCGCTGTTTGGTATCTGCCTGATCATAATGGCGGTGGGTGTTATCATTGGTATTTTTACACATTCCGAATATACGATTCCGGAGATCTGGAGTCATTTCGGTAACATGCATCCGGATGGCAAACCGATCTGGAGTTTCATGTTTATCACAGTAGCATGTGGAGCAATCTCAGGATTCCATTCCACACAGTCACCGCTTATGGCACGTTGTATGAAGTCTGAGAAACAGGGACATTTCGTATTTTACGGTGCAATGGTTGCTGAGGGCGTTATCGCTCTGATCTGGGCGGCAGCAGGATGCTCCATTTATCAGATTACAGGTGGCCTAAGCACTGGACTTGCTGAGGTCCTTTCCGGTGGACAGTCCGCAGCAATTTATGATGTATGTATCAAGACAATGGGAAGCGTTGGTGTAGCACTTGCCATGATCGGTGTTATTGTATGCCCGATCACATCCGGTGATACTGCATTCAGAAGTGCACGTCTGGTACTGGCAGACTGGTTTAAGATCGATCAGGATAAGATCCAGAAACGTCTGTTGCTTTGTGTACCGCTTCTTGCAGTAGGTGCTTTTGTAGGACATCTGGATTATGCGGTTGTATGGAGATATTTCAGCTGGACAAACCAGACACTTGCCATGATCGTATTATGGACGGCAAGTATGTATCTGTTCCGTGAGAAGAAGAATTACTGGATCACAGTTGTACCGGCAACATTTATGAGCGCTGTATCCATGACATATTTCTTCTGTGCAGATGAGTGCCTTGGATTCTCTACAGCAGTTGCATATCCGGTGGGAATCATTCTGGCTGTTGTATTCTTGGGAACTTTTATCCACGCAACAAAGAAACCGGCAAAAATGTAATACATGACAGCGATGCTTAACAGGTATAAAAAGTAATACAGGAATGGAGCTGAGGAAGATGTTGAAACCACAGAGACTGGGCAACCTGTCACTGCCCGACATGGAATTGACGGAAGACAAAAAGACATGCAGAAAATTTGGACCATGTGGTGTTGGTAAGAAAGCCATTTATCTGAACAGTTTCTACATAGAAAGAAGATACTATGTTCCGATGAAGTCGGTGAAGCGTATTTTCAAAAGAATTGCGATGAGTAAAGGTGGATTTACCGGTAAAGGTGCATTTGGCACGCTGCCTTATCTCGTGGTTGAATATGATGATGGCAAAGAAAAGCAGTGCAATTTTAAACATGAGGAGGATGTGGACCGCCTGCTTGCTTATGTGGAGGTCAACTTTCCGCAGATACCGTTGCACAGTGAGGTTGCGGAGCAAAAACTCGCGGAGAAGGCAAAGCGGATGGAAGAAAAGCAGCGTATCGGAAATATTTCAGAAACTGCAAAGAAAAATATCCGCTGTCTCGATAATGCAATCAAATATCTTCATAAGGATACAGATCTGTATTTGAATCTGAGTCAGTCAGCTAAGAAGAAAAGAGTTTATGACCGGAGTAATCCGGCATACAAATGGGTTGCACTTGCAATTACACTGATGGGACTTGGAGCTTTTGGGTATGGTATATATTCATTGGCTACACACGCAGGATTTGGAATTTATTTCCTTTTGTTCGGTCTTGCAGCAATCTTTTTGTTTTCCGGTGCTAGTGTACTGCCGACGTCACATAATAACAGAAGCTATATTGAAAAGCAGTTATTAAATGCGGTAGACGAGATGGAACAATATATCAAAACATATCCTGATTTCCCGGTTCCGGCATGTTATGCACATCCGGTTGTACTAAAGAGGATGCAGGATATTTTAAAGGAAGGACGCGCAGAGACGATACCGGCGGCACTTAGAGTGCTGAAAGAGGATTTAAAAGCGTTAAATTCCAGTGTGGTAGTGGAACAGGAGGAATACGATGAAATCGTAGCCATCAAACCGATGTTCCTTGTAATGGATTACAGATAAAAAATAAAAGAAAATACCGGCGGCGAAACGTTAAGAAAAGTCTTACGTTTGGCAGGCCGGTATTTTTATGCATAAAAATAAGCCTGTCTCATAGAATGAATTAAAAGAAAAGGGAGGAGGCATATGGAAAACCTAAAAGTTTTGTTTCCGGTACATATCAGAAAAAAAATAAAAAATAATCTGTGGCTGAATGATCTTGAGGAAATCCGGATCCGGGCAGGACAGCCAATCGAGCTTGCGTATTCCGGGAAAACACGTTATCTGACGGATATGGACGGTGAAATGTGTGCCTGTGTCAGAGAAAGCGTACAGAATGCAAGAGCATGTTACAGAATAACGGGCGCAGATATTGCAGAGATGTTAAGCTATATCAGTGAGTATTCCCTGTATGCATACCAGGAGGAACTAAGGCAGGGATATATTACAATTGAGGGTGGTCACCGGGTTGGAATTGCAGGGGAGATTGCAAAAGACAGGGAAGGTATTATAGGGATCAAATATATTAGTTTTATGAATATCCGTGTGGCACATGAAAAAAAAGGATGTGCAGAAAAAATTCTGCCTTTTCTGAAGGACGGAGAAAGTATTTATAATACACTGCTGGTGTCAAAACCGGGTGCAGGCAAAACAACCTGTCTGCGGGATTGTATCCGCAGTCTCTCAAATGGGAAAGAAGGCTGGGAAGGTATGAAAATCTGTGTGGTGGATGAGAGGTCTGAGATTGCAGCCTGTCATCTTGGAATTCCACAAAATGATATGGGAATACGAACGGATGTTTTATCTGGATGTGGGAAATCAGAGGGAATGATGCTCATGCTGCGCTCCATGTCCCCGCAGATCATAGCGGTGGATGAACTTGGAGGGAAAAAAGATTTTCAGGCAGTCGAACAGGCAGCCTGTTCCGGGGTACGGATTCTTGGAACAGTACATGCGGATACGGTGGAAGAATTATGGGAGAAACCATATCTGAAAAAGTGGATGAAGCGTGGAATTTTTGAACGATTTATTCTGATCCGGCATAACCGGTCCGGCGAGCGGGATTTTCAGGTTTTTAACGGAAAAAGAGAACAGTTATGCTAAAGCTGATAGGTGGTATTCTGGTTGCAGGTTCCGGGGTTGGACTTGCAGTAAACATGATCGCTGAAATCAGGCAGCATCTGCTTAGATTGTATGAAATCCGTCAGCTTCTCATAAATATTTCGGGAGAGGCAGCACTTGCATTACTTCCGATGGAGCATATTTTGAATCAACCGACGCTGACGAACGATGTGGTGTTGCAAAAAGTATGCGGACAGATTGCTGATCGTCTTGCTGCAAAAAAGGGAGAAAGCGGAGGTGAAATCTGGTGGGATATATTTTGGAAAAATCGAAAAGAATTGGGAATCTGTGCGTCTGAACTTGAGATTATTGCGAATGCCGGAAATGCTTTTTTTGGAAGAAATATAAAAGAGAATGAAAGAATGCTTTCTATTTATTTAGAGAGGCTTAATTTTGTGATCGAACAAGAGCAAAAAGAGCAGAGAGAAAAGCAGAGAGTGGCCGGGGCGGTCAGTGTAATAGGAGGAATGATGTTAGTGATACTTTTTATATAACGCAAAAATAAAGTGTGTATACGGCAAGCAAGAGAGGGGACTGGATTACGGATGAGTGTTAATTTGATATTTAAAATTGCGGCGGTCGGGATTTTAGTCACGGTCATCAGTCAGGTGCTAAAACATAGCGGAAGAGAGGAACATGCATTTCTGACAAGCCTTGCGGGATTGCTGATTGTCCTCTTTTGGATTGTTCCTTATATTTATGAATTGTTTGAAACAATGCAGTCACTGTTTGCATTATAAGATGTTACAGAATGGGAATGAGGCATGAAATGGATATTTTAAGAATAGCGGTTCTTGGTATCGCAGGAGTACTTCTGGCACTTTTACTGCAGAAAGAAAAAAGTGAATACAGCATGTTTATCAGTATGGCAGTCTGCATCTGCATTTTTATTTATATTCTTGGAAAGGTGGAGACTGTCATCAATTTTGCAAAAAAAATGCAGACGTTTGTTGCAGTGGATCAGACGTATATCACACTGATATTAAAAATGGTTGGGATCACCTATGTGGCGGAGTTTGCGATGAATATCTGTAAAGATGCTGGATATGCGGCAGTCGGAAATCAGATCGAACTGTTTGCTAAGCTGTCGATTCTGGTGCTTAGTATTCCGGTTTTGACGGTTTTTTTAGAGACAGTCGGGAGCTTTTTATGAAAAAATGGGGAGTGTGTGTGATATGTATTCTGTTACTCTGTGTGATTGAGACGGTTCCGGTTTTCGCATCTGAAAAAAATACTCAGGATTATTTAGGGAACATGACAGAAGAACTGGATTTTTCGAAGCTGGATCATTTTATGAGACAGGATGCAGAGGATAGTGGGATTACATTTTCAGAACTGGTGAAAGAATTACTGTATCAGGAGAAGCCAGGGGCGCTGTATCAGCAGATCGGACCATGGCTAATGGGGCAATTATGTGAGTCAGTCTGTGAAAACCGCAAAATATTAGTGGAGGTGGTGCTGCTTGCCGTGTGTTTTTCTGTACTTAAAAATTTTGCCGGTGCGTTTGCGTCATCTTATGTATCAGATCTTTGTTTTATCCTTGTATTCTGTGTATTAGCAGTCTTGATGCTGCAGTCATTTCTGACGTTTCGTGAGATTGTGTGCGGTGTATTGGAAAAGAGTGTGGATTTTTTTCAGATTTTTATACCGACATTTAGTATTGCAATGCTTTTTTCGGCGGGAGAAAGCATTGCATCGGGCTTCTATCAGACGGCTTTTCTGATCATATATCTGATCGAGTGGCTGTTTTTAACCATTTTAGTGCCAATGATCCATATTTATATACTGACTGTGCTGATCAATTATTTCTTTGAGGAAGAAAAGTTTGCAAACATGATGGAATTGATTGGAGGACTGATCGGGTGGGCAATCAGATCTGCCGGAATCATTGTGCTCTTCCGATCTCATTGTACTTGGGCTGAATGTTGTGCAGGGGATCGTTGCACCGGCAAAGGACAGGCTGCTTTATGGGACAGCAGGACGGGCAATGGCAATGATACCCGGAATTGGTAATACAGTGAATGGTGTCAGTGAACTTTTGCTTGGTTCTGGAATTATGATCCGGAACTGTGTTGGGGCAGCCGGGTTGATCGTACTGATTATTTTAGTGGCAGTGCCGATGGTACAGGCAGGCTGTATGGTACTTTTTTATAAAATTGCAGCTGCTGTGGTGGAACCTGTTGCAGATAAGAGAATCGCCGGATGTTTAAAGGGAATGGCACAGGGGGGGATGCTGTACCTGAAATTGATGGGATATTGTGTGATGCTGATTTTTCTGACGATCGCGCTTACGGTTGCTTCCTCCGGGTTTGGCTATTAAGAAAGTGAGAAACGGATGAACGTATTGATCGTGTATATTCAAAAAATTTTTGCCCTTTTTCTGTTGCTTGTGGTTGCAAGACAGCTGATCCCGAATGGAAGATTAAAAAAATATATTTATTTTTTTACGGAACTTGTGCTCATCATTGGTGTCATGCAGCCTTTTTTTTCTTTTTGGGGGGATAATGATGCTTTGCTTGATAAGATCAGGTCTGAAACGTTTACGGAAAATTTAAGTGAGGCTTCAAGAGACATCAGCCGTATGGAGTATTTACGGAATGATTATTACCGCAGAGAATATGAAAATGCGGCAGCGCTGGATGTAAAGGGAACTGCAGAAGGATATTTAGAACAGTTTGGATTTATGGTAAAGCAATCATCGGTGGAACTGACAGAAAATTATGAAGTGAGAAAAATTATACTCACGGTAGCAGAAAAAGAAGCCAGGGACACAGAAGGAATCTTTGTGGAACAGGGAAAAGCGCAGGGCAGCCAGATTGTGCTTGACGAACTGAAGCAGAAACTTGTGCAATATTATGGGGTTAAGGAAGATCGGATACAGATTTCGTATGGTGGTGAAGGATGACGGAGAAAATCAGAGAATTTTTACAGCAGAAAAGGTGGCTCCAGTTAAAAAAAACGGACTGGATCGCAGTTGCTCTTGTTGGGGTGCTTCTTCTTGTGGTGGCAATGCCTTCCGGTGGAACAGGTATACATCTGGCGGAAAATAAAAAAGAGGACACCGCACAGGAGAAAACGGAACAGAAATACGAAAAAGAGGACTATGCGGAATATTTAGAGCATAAATTAGAACAGGTGCTAGGACAGATGGAAGGAGTGGGGAAAGTTTCTGTCATGGTCACGGTGGCAGATCAGGGGGAAGATATCATAGAAAAGGATAAGACAGAACATACATCCACAGTCACAAATACGGACAGCGGGAGTATGGAGATGACGACGGAAAAGGAAAGTGGGGAAGAGACGGTATATGAGGAGAGCGGCGGCGAAAAAGCTCCGTATGTCAGCAAAGAAATACTTCCGGAGATCGAGGGGGTGCTTGTGGTGGCAGAAGGGGGAGACAGCCCGCGGATCGTTTCTGATATTTCAGATGCCGTAAAGGCATTATTTCAGGTGGAAGCACATAGAATTAAGGTAGTAAAGATGAGTTCGAAGGAGGATGGAACGTGAAAAAGATATTTCAGAAAAACCAGCTGATTATTACAGCACTCGCGTTGATGATTGCGGTGGCGGGATATTTCAGTTACATGAACAATCACATTGATGACGGTACGGCAGCGGAGACGGCGGCAAATGCAGGTACAGATGCACTCAATGCAGAATATGAGATCTCGGATGAAGATCCACTGGCTGCAGAAGATATTTTTACGGATGAGGGAACCGGGGAGGAACTTGCACTTGTGGATGGGACGGAGACTGCGGATGCAGGAACCGGCGAAGATACATACGATGCGGCAGATGCAGCTGTGACGGACGGTCAGGATGTTGCAGAAAATGCGGCAGATGGACAGAATGCGGTGGCAGATGTGAGCGCAGATGCAGCGGATGTGGCAGACATGACGTCCCAGGATGCAGAGGAGATTGAAAATCCCGGGGAGGCGGTTCTCACAAGTACCGGCACTGCAAATCTCGACTATGCAGCAAGAATGAAATTAAACCGCGAACAGATCCGGTCTAAAAATAAAGAGGCGTTATTAGAGATCGTAAACAATACATCCGTTGCAGATAACTTAAAGCAGGATGCCGTGAACAAGATGGTGGCAATGACAGATATCGCGGAGCGAGAAGCCGCAGCAGAAATGCTCTTAGAGGCAAAAGGATTTTCAGATGTCGTGGTCAGCATTACCGATGATAACTGTGATGTCGTACTGAATATGGGAGAAGTGACTGATGCAAAAAGAGCACAGGTGGAGGATATTGTGAAGCGAAAAACCAATATTTCCGCAGATAAGATCGTGATCACACCGATCGTGGTAACAGACGCCGAGTAGGGCGTCTGTTTCTTTGCATTTTACTTGATTTTTTCATGGTTACGGTTTATCCTAGTACGGTAGAAAGAGAGTACATTGTGCGAAATGGATTTTTACATGCGGGAATGGAGACTTTTAATATGAAGAGAGTATTTTTGATCGTACTTGACAGCGTTGGGATCGGGGAAATGCCGGATGCGGCAGATTATGGCGATGCTGGAAGCAATACCATAAGAGCGGTAGCATCCAGTCCGTATTTTTCGATGCCGAACATGAGGAAACTTGGATTTTTTAATATAGACGGAGTGGAGATCGGAGAAAAAGAAAAGAATCCGGCCGGATCTTTCGCGAGAATGACGGAGGTATCGAAAGGAAAAGATACGACGATCGGGCACTGGGAGATTGCGGGCATCATCTCAAACAGTCCGCTGCCGACTTACCCGGATGGATTTCCACAGGAAATTTTAGACGAGTTTACGAAGAGAACCGGAAGAGGAGTGCTCTGCAATAAACCGTATTCCGGGACAGATGTCATCCGCGATTACGGCGAAGAACACATGAAAACGGGAAAACTGATCGTATATACATCTGCAGATTCAGTATTTCAGGTGGCAGCGCACGAAGATGTTGTTCCGGTTGAGACACTTTACGAATACTGTAAGATCGCAAGGGAGATACTGACCGGAGAAAACGGTGTGGGACGTGTGATCGCAAGACCGTTTGTCGGCACGCCGGGCAGTTTTACAAGAACGGTAAGACGCCATGATTTTTCTCTGCAGCCGCCGAAGGTGACGATGTTAGACCAGCTGTGCGGACATGGATATGATGTGCGTTCCGTGGGCAAGATCATTGATATTTTTGCAGAAAAAGGAATCAAAGAGTATGTGCGCACGACTGGAAATGAGGATGGAATCAACAAGACGATTGCGTATATGAAACAGGATTTTGAGGGACTTTGTTTTACAAATCTTGTAGATTATGATATGCTCTACGGGCACCGCAATGATGTGGAAGGCTACGCAAAGGCACTGACTTATTTTGATGAGCGTCTGCCGGAGCTAATAGCTGCAATGAGAGATGAGGATATCTTAATGATCACGGCAGATCACGGCTGTGATCCAAGCACACCGTCGACCGATCATTCGAGAGAATATACACCGCTTGTGATGTATGGAAAACCGATCAGAGCGGGTGTTAATTACGGAACAAGAGGCTGCTTTTCGGATATTGCGGCAACCATTCTTGCTTATTTTGACATTAAGCCGGAGTGTGCGGGAGAGGCAATCCCGATTTTATAAGGATTTTTGGAGGATAAAATAGTTTTGGCTGATTTAAGAAAAGAGATAGAAAAAAGACGTACATTTGCAATCATTTCCCACCCGGATGCAGGTAAAACGACTCTGACAGAGAAGTTCCTGCTCTACGGAGGAGCAATCAATCTTGCCGGTTCCGTCAAGGGAAAGGCAACTGCACGCCATGCGGTATCTGACTGGATGGAGATCGAGAAGGAGAGAGGTATTTCCGTTACTTCTTCTGTGTTACAGTTTAATTATGGCGGCTACTGCATCAATATTCTGGATACACCGGGACATCAGGATTTCTCGGAGGATACTTACCGTACCCTGATGGCTGCGGACTCTGCGGTCATGGTCATTGATGGATCAAAGGGTGTCGAGGCACAGACGAGAAAATTATTTAAGGTCTGCGTGATGCGCCATATTCCGATTTTTACTTTTATCAATAAAATGGACCGCGATGCGAATGATACGTTTGATCTGTTAGACGAGATTGAAAAAGAACTTGGGATCGCAACCTGTCCGGTCAACTGGCCAATTGGTTCCGGAAAGAATTTTAAGGGTGTATATGACCGTAACACAAAAGAGGTCATGACGTTCTCCGACACGTTAAAGGGAACGAAAGAGGGAACCGAAAAGCATATTGCAGCGGATGATCCTGCACTGATCGAGGAGATCGGACAAGACGCATACGATAAGCTGATGGAGGAGATCGAGCTTCTCGACGGGGCAAGTGCAGAGTTTGATATGGATCTTGTCACAAAAGGACAACTCTCCCCGGTATTTTTCGGATCTGCCCTGACCAACTTTGGTGTGGAGACATTTTTACAGCATTTCTTAAAAATGACCTATTCCCCACTGCCGCGTAAAGCTGACATCGGAGAAATAGACCCATTTGATGAGCATTTTTCCGCATTTGTATTTAAAATACAGGCAAATATGAATAAGGCACACCGTGACCGTATCGCGTTTATGCGTATCTGTTCCGGAAAATTTACCGCTGGTATGGAGGTTACACATGTGCAGGGAGGCAACAAAAAGATCAAACTGTCGCAGCCGCAGCAGATGATGGCACAGGAGCGCCATATCGTAGACGAGGCGTATGCGGGGGATATCATCGGAGTGTTCGATCCGGGTATTTTCTCAATCGGAGATACGCTTACCACAGCAAAACCGTTCCAGTTTGAGGGAATCCCTACTTTCGCGCCGGAGCATTTCGCGAGAGTGCGCCAGGTGGATACCATGAAGCGTAAACAGTTCATGAAAGGCATGCAGCAGATCGCGCAGGAAGGTGCGATCCAGATCTTCCAGGAATATAATATGGGTATGGAAGAAGTCATCGTCGGCGTTGTCGGTGTCCTTCAGTTTGATGTTTTAAAATACCGTCTGGAAAATGAATATAATGTTGAGATCCGCATGGACAACCTGCCATACGAGCATATCCGCTGGATCGAAAACGAGGAGATCGATATGGACAAGCTTGTCGGAACTTCGGATATGAAGAAGATCCAGGATTTAAAGGGCAGACCGTTACTCTTATTTGTCAATGCATGGAGTGTTGGTATGGTGCTTGACCGAAATGAGGGACTGGTGCTCTCTGAGTTCGGGCGTGAGTAAAGGACAGGTTTAGCTGGCAAAATCTGTAATACGCGGGTATTGTCAGTTAAGTGAATTTAGACAGCAGGAAAAGGAAAACAGAAAATGGCAGTTATCACAATCACAAAAGATAATTTTGAAAATGAAGTACTCGGTGCAAAACTTCCGGTTGTATTAGATTTCTGGGCAGAGTGGTGTGCGCCGTGTAAAATGCAGTCACCGGTGATTGAGGCGCTTGCGGAAGAATTAGAAGGCAAGGTCATCTTCGGTAAAGTCAATGTTGACGAGGAGGCTGCGCTGGCATTGAAATATCAGATTATGAGCATCCCGACGCTGGTTGTCATGAAATACGGATTATTTCAGAACCGTGCAGTCGGACTGCAGACAAGAGAAGAGATCATAGATATGATCGAGCAGATCAAAGAAGACTAAAAACAATAGAATGCACACTTTGCGAACATTCTATTGTCATGAATAATAGAATGCTCGCTTCACGAACATTCTATTATGATGAATCACTTCAGGCATAGCCGTGCGAAACTCATCAGCAGCTGTGAGTTTCACATGGCTATGCCTTATTTTTCTGATAAGCAGCCTTTTCCGCCTGCATCTCCAAATACGTCCGCATCACATTCCATTTCCGATTTGTCGGCGTAAGCACTGCTTTATAATCTATGACAACCTGATCCCTGCGGAGAGATGCTAAAAGTTTATCCATCTTTTTCTCTGTAAAATCACAGAAAACAATCAGACTTTCCGCAGGAACCTTCCCGGAAAAAGGCTGAATCAAAGGGGAAGCAGTCTTATTTGCAATCATCTCCAATGGTTTTAAATAATCAGAGGAAGGAACCTCCTCCACACGGACCTTCAAAGCCCCCGTGATCTGCTTTAATTTTTTGAGATTGTTGTCATCTAAATGAAATACCAGTAATTTTTCCATGTGTAACTCCGTTTCATATTTATAGAATAGACATATTATAAGAGTTTTGCAGCAGGGTGTAAATATGTTTTATAGCAAAGATTAAGCTGCAAAAAGGTGTATCAAAACCTGATGGCCGGCAAATCGCACAAAACAGACCCGGTATCATGCAATTTGCCATTCACGAAACTCAGTTACACCTTTTGCAGCTGAACACAGTCTTAACTTTATGGCAAGTAGA
>OOCJ01001289.1_pt1 | contig 12188 bp, 9 predicted proteins | sample 1671481 | NCBI WGS metagenome assembly OOCJ01 (sample SAMN06348161, study PRJEB24527) | human gut metagenome | biome: human gut; feature: ankylosing spondylitis patient; material: feces | host: Homo sapiens | place: China | collected 2015-10 | reverse complement strand
AGAGAGGCTCGACATCGTGCCCGGCGGCCTCGTTTCGCACGACCTGACGGTCGACGTGGAGCCGCGCGGCACGGTGCGTTTTTCGATCTCCAAGGACTTGTCGGACTTCACCGAGACACCCGTGGTGACGCGTGCCGCCGAACGGCAGTACACCTTCGACGAGATCGCGTTCCTCGACCTGACCGTAAGGCACAAGACGACCAACGAGCTCACCACGTTCGAAAAACTCCCCGCGAAGTTCTCGATCCACTTCAGGGACGACCGCGAGGACGGGGCCCCCGAGGACATCGAGGACGGCTACCAGACCTCCTCGCTCGAATGCGACACGCTGCTCTCGCTCAAGGCGGGCGATTACAGCCTGGAGAGATACCAGGCCTACGACAAGAATAAAGTCCTGCTGGAGACCAACAAGCGCCCCAAGAACCTGGATTTCACCATCGAGGACAACAAGACCACCGAGGCCAAGGTCGGCGTCACGCTCTACGAGGCCGACGAGTACATCCGCGACTACTACGCGCTTTACGAAATCTGGAAGGCGCTCGACGGGGAGCACTGGTCTTACAGGGGCGAGAACTATGCCACCGGCGCCAACTGGGATTTCAATAAGGATCCCGACCTGTGGGGCAACCAGCCGGGCGTGGAGGTGCATTCCAACGGCCGCGTGGCGAAGATCACCATCGGCGAGTTCGGCTTCCGCGGGCACCTGCCGGCAGCCATCGGCCAGCTCTCGGAGCTCGTCGAGCTGTATCTGGGTACGCACAACGACGGCAACCTGCTCGAATACGACCCCTCGCTGGCACACGACAAGAGCCTCTCCGAGCGCAACCGCACCCGCATGGAGCGCCACAAGGAGTTCCTCTCGCTGATCCATATCCCGACCCAGACGTCCGAGCCGATCGCCCGGGCCCTTGCCGAGCACGGCATCTCGATCCCGGCCACGTCGCTCTACAAGAATTTCACCGAGGATCAGATCATCGACCGCAAAACCGGCCTCCAGAACAATATCCGTCCCTACGACGTCGTTCACGGCAAGCTCACCAACGGGCTCAAGTCGATCGACCCGGCCATCGGCAAACTCGAAAAGCTCGAGTACCTCAACATCGCCAACGGCGAACTGGAGGAGATACCCGCCGAAGTGGCCAACCTCAAGTCGCTGACCGACCTGGAGATCTACAACTGCCCGAAGATGACCCGCTTCCCGGTGGAGATCGCGCAGATGCCCGAGCTCGTTTCGGTCAACATCTCCAACAATGCCCAGTGGTCGGCCGAAGAGCTGTACAAGGGGCTCGACGCCATCGCCAACGGCCCGTCGAAGGAGAAGCTCCAGATCCTCTATGCGACCAACAACAACCTCAGGGAGATACCCGAGTCGTTCAGCAACCTGAAGAAGATCAGCCTGCTCGACCTGTCCAAGAACCAGATCGAAACGCTCCACCCGCTGGGCAAAGAGGTCGCACCCATGCAGCTCTACCTCGACCACAACAACATCACGTCGCTCCCGGCCAACAGCGACGGCATCTTCTGCGGTACGGACGACACGGAGACCTTCTCGGTGACCTACAACAAGCTCAAGAAAGTTCCCAACATCTTCTCTGCCAAGTCCAAGTACGTCATGAAATCGGTGGATTTCTCCTACAACGAGATCGACGGCTTCGAAGGCGAAGAGGAGGGCAAATACAAGGGCCTGCGGGTCGAGACGCTCTCCCTGGCGGCAAACCCCGGGCTGACGAAGTTCCCCAAATGCCTCGGCACGACCAATTCGCTGATTTCCTACATCATCCTGCGCGGTTGCAGCATCGACGAAATCCCCGAAGGCAGCTTCAGCGGCAAGAACTCGACGGCGCTCATATCGCTCGACCTGACCTACAACAAACTGAAGACCCTGTCCAAGGATTTCACGGCCGAGCAGCTGCCCTACCTTTACGGGCTGGATATTTCGTACAACTCGTTCGACAAGTTCCCGTTCGGGCCGCTCAACTGCGCCGGGCTGACCGTCTACGCCATCCGCGGCCAGCGCGATGCCGAGGGTAAGCGCTGCCTGCGCGAATGGCCCACGGGGCTCTACCAGCACACGGGCCTGCGCGGGTTCTACATCGGTTCGAACGACCTGCGCAAGATCGAGGACACGATCTCCTACCTGATCTACCACCTCGACATCAGCGACAACCCCAACATCACGTTCGATGCCTCGGCCGTCTGCTACTACTGGCAGCAGGGTGTCTACAACCTGATCTACGACAAGACCCAGAACATCCTGAACTGCGACAAAATGCTCGAATAACACCTAAGGAGAAACGACAATGAAAATACTGAATTACATACCGGTCATCCTCTGCTCGATCGCATTATGCAGTTGCTCCGACGCCGACAAGAACGTCGCGTTCGGACTCGACAGCGACGCCATCAAGGCCGAAGCCGCAGGGGGAAGCCACAAAATCAAAGTATCGGCATCGGGGGATTGGGTCGCCACCACCGACGAACCGTGGATTTCCATTTCGCCGGCCAACGGCCGCGGCACCACCGAGTGCAGGATCCTCATCGACTCGGCGCTGACCGACTCGCCCCGCCGCGGCGTGGTGCGCATCCAGGAACAGAACACCTGGGACAAGAAGGAGATCACCATCGACCAGCAGGGCTTCGACTACGCCATCACGCTCGGGGAGAAAGAGGTTTCCGTAGCCAATTTCTCGGCCTTCGGCACCCGTCATTTCGACGTGAAGGTCAAGACCAACGTCGACTTCGCCGTCGAAGTCCCCGCCTCGGCCGAAAGCTGGCTCAAATACGACAGCTATAAGGTCGAACTCGACCGCGGCATCCGCCCGCGCGAGGTGACCGTACGCTTCAACTGGAGCATCAACTCCCAGCCCAACGAGCGTATCGCCGACGTGGTGTTCAAGCCCAAGCGCGAGGTGGAACTCGCCCGCCAGGACAACCTGCTCGTCACGCAGGGCGCCGCCGAACCCATCGAGGAGAACACCCGCAGCGGCGACTCGATCGCCCTGCTGGCCATCGCACGCACGCTCGGAACCAACAGCTCGTGGGAGAACGGCGAGCGCATGGACAACTGGGACGACGTCACCCTCTGGGAGGAGGGCATGGCGGGATACACGCCCGAGAAGAACGGCCGCGTGAAATACGCCCGGTTCTTCATGTTCAACACCAAGGAGGAGCTGCCTTTCGAGGTGCAGTACCTGACGGCCGCCGACGAACTGAACTTCTACAGCAACGTCAACGCCTTCCTGAAAGACCTCACCACCGGCGAGCACATCACCAAGCTCACCCAGCTCAAACGCCTCACCATCGCCGCCTACGGGCTGGTTTCGCTGGACAAGAACTTCACGGCGCTCAAGAACCTCGAGTTCCTCGACCTGAGCAGCAACAACTTCCAGAAGATTCCCGACGAGATCAATCCGACCAACTTCCCGAAACTGCGGACACTGCTCATGGGCGCCAACACGCGCAGGAACATCTACGACCTGAGCAACACCGTCGAAACCAACTACGGCGGCCTCGTCGATGAAGAAGGATTCCCGCGCCGCATGATCGAATGGGATCTCGACACGCTGCAGCTCTCGGTCAACTACCTGCAGGGGCCGCTGCCCAAGATGGACGACTGGGAGAAATACACCGAGCAGGACATCATCGACGCCGACACGCTGCCCCGCGCGCTGATCGGCACCCCGAAGGTGATGCCGCACACCAAGCGCTTCGCCATCAACCTCAACCGCCTGACCGGCGAACTGCCCGACTGGCTGCTTTACCACCCCGCCCTCGACTGGTGGTCACCCTTCCAGCTCGTGTTCACGCAGGAAGGCAAGGATGCGACGGGCGCATCGGCCGGATTCGGCAACGAACCCGCCAACCTGAACTATTACTACGAATTCTACGAGGGGTACAAGAAAGACCCCGGCGCAGAAGAGGAAGACGAGGATACGACCAAATAATCAAGACGATGAAAAACTATTTATACGGCATTTTTGCCATTGCATTCCTGGCATTTACCGCCTGCACCAACGAGGAGCTCCCGACGCCCGGCACGGGCCCGGACACCCCTGTCGAGCACAAGTCGGGGGAGATACTCGTCAAATTTTCGCCTTACGTGAGCAAGATACTCGACAAGACGGCCGCAGCGACCCGCAGCGGCGGCCCCGCCACCCGCTCGGGCATCCTTTCGGTCGACGAGGTACTCGATATCGTGGGCGGCTACCAGATCGAGCGCGTCTTCCCCGTAGACGGCCGCAACGAGGAGCGCACCCGCGAATCGGAGCTGCACCTGTGGTACGTCGTACGCTTCGGCGACGACTACTCCGCCGAGCAGGTCGCCGAGAAACTTTCGGCCCTGGGCGAAGTCCAGCACGTGAACCTCAACCGCACGATCCGCCGTGCCTACAACGCCGGCAAGAAGGCGATGCCTCTCACCCGCGAAGCCCTCGCCGCCATGCAGCGTGCGACCCGCGCCGCCGGGGATACGGGTTATCCCTTCAACGACGAGCTGCTGCCGATGCAGTGGCACCTGATCAACCGAGGCAACCTGTTCGGCGAGAAGTCGATCGTCGATGCCGACGTGCAGTGCGAAGAGGCGTGGAAATCCTCGACGGGCGACAAGTCGATCATCGTCGCCGTGCTCGACGAAGGCGTCATGGTCGAACATCCCGACCTGAAGAACAACATGTGGGTCAACGAAGGCGAGGTTTACCGCTCGAAGCAGGACAACGACGGCAACGGCTACAAAGGCGACGTCTACGGCTACAACTTCGTCTTCGACACGGGCGTTATCTCGTGGGACGACGTCAGCGATACGGGTCACGGCACGCACGTGGCGGGCGTGATCGCCGCACAGAATAACAACGGCATCGGCATCAGCTCGATCGCCGGCGGGAAAGCCGACATCCCGGGCGTGAAGATCATGAGCTGCCAGATATTCTCGGGCAACGCGGTCAGCAACTCGCTGGCGACCGTCCGGGCCATCAAGTACGCGGCCGACAACGGCGCCGTCATCCTGCAGTGCAGCTGGGGCTATATCTCGGGCAGCGCCAACAGCTACGAGTGGGGGGCGCCGGGCTTCAAGGACGAAGAGGAGTGGGCGACGAACGCCCCGCTGGAGAAGGACGCCCTCGACTACTTCCTGCATAACGCCGGATCGCCCAACGGCCCGATCGAAGGCGGCCTGGCCATCTTCGCAGGCGGCAACGAGAGCGCCCCGCAGGCCGGGTTCCCGGGCGCTGCCGAGGAGTGCATCTCGGTATCGGCCACGGCTGCCGACTATACGCCCGCCGTCTACACCAACTACGGCCCCGGCACGACGATCGCAGCCCCGGGCGGCGACCAGGACTACTATTACGAGTACTTCGACGACAACCACAAACGCGGCGAGATCGGCTGCATCCTTTCGACGCTGCCCTATGCCATCAGCGAAACGGGCTACGGTTACATGGAAGGCACCTCGATGGCCTGCCCCCACGTTTCGGGCGTCGCCGCGCTCGGGCTCTCGTACGCCGCACAGCTCCGCCGCCACTTCACGGCCGACGAGTTCAAGGCACTACTCTACCAAACCACCACGCCGATCGACTCCTACATGACCGGCCTGAAAAACTACTACCGCTACGTCGCCGAAGTCGGCCTGAACCAGCCCATGCAGCTGACGCTGGCCAACTACCGCAACCAGATGGGCACGGGCCAGGTCAATGCGGCCAGGCTGCTCAACGCGGTCTCCGGCAACGGCAAGCAGGTTTCGTTCCCGAACCTCTACATCTCGCTGGGCAAAGAGGTGAAGGCCATCCCGGCCAACTACTTCCTCGGCGGCGAAACGCTGACCTACACGGTCAGCATCGCCGACACGGCGGTCGCCACGGCGTCGATGGAGGGTGCGAAACTGACGGTCAGGGGGCTGAAGGCCGGTACGACCAGGGCAAGCATCACTTCGAGCAAGGGCGAGACGCACAATTTCAACATCACGGTGCGTAAATCCGCAAACGGTAACGGCTGGCTTTAACGAACGATGCGCTGCGGAACGACGATAGCACGTATGCTCTTCTGCTGCGGGGCGTTGTGGGCGGTTACCGCCGCCACACCGCTCTGCGGACAGATCCGCATCGTCCCCCGTGCCAAACTCGACAGCCTGGCGCACCCCGCCACGGCCGCCGGTGCCGAAGCGATGCGCTTCGAACGCACGCAGATCGACGCAGGGCATATCGGCGAGGACGACACGCCGCCGGGCTACACGTTCAAATGGCATAACGCAGGGACGGCACCGCTCGTCATCACCCGCGTGCAGACCACCTGCGGCTGCGCCGCGGCCACCTACGGCCGGCAGCCCGTCCGCGCGGGCGGCGAAGGCACGGTGACGGTCACCTACCACCCGAAGGGACACCCGGGGAGCTTCGACAGGCGGATCTTCGTCTATACGCAGCTCTCGGACAAGATGCCGACGGCCATCCTGCACCTCACGGGCACGGTCATAGCCTCGGAACGCACGGACGGCGACTACCCCTATGCAATGGGTGCGCTGCGGCTCAAACAGCAGTCCGTGCGGTTCGCCCGGGAAGGGTTGCAGAGCGAGCGCATCGAATGCATGCGGCCACGCTGCGACGATCACCTGCTCCCGCGGGGAATCACCCTCAGGTGCGAGCCCGCAACCCTCGCCCCGGGCGCCAAAGGCGACCTGGTCATCGGGTTCGACCCCGCGCAGGCAACGCACAGGGCTCCTGCACAGCTGCCCCTGATCCTCGAAGGGCCCGATGTCCCGCCGAGCGGGCGCACGCTGCAGATCCGGTTCGAAGAAACAGAGTAAGAAACAGACAAAAACGAGTCATATGAAAACAATTTTTAGATTTACGCTCCTTGCACTTATCGTGACGGCCTTCTGCGCCTGCGATGACGACAAGTCGTATGTAGCCCCCCTGGATGTCACGCCCAACAACCTCGCCGGCACGTGGCAGCTCGCCCAATGGAACGGCGCGCCCCTCGCCCAGGGCAGCTACGTATACATCGAGTTCATCCGCAAAGACCAGAAGTACGTCATGTACCAGAACTTAGACAGCTTCGGCGCCCGCAAGCTCACGGGACGCTTCGCCATCGAAACCGACGAGGAACTGGGCGCCATCATCTACGGCAACTACGATTACAGTGCCGGCGACTGGCAGCACCGCTACATCGTGACCGACTTTTCGAAGACACAAATGATATGGACAGCCAAGGACGACCGCTCGGACATTTCGGTCTACGAACGCTGCGACGGCATCCCCGAGGAAATCACCGGAGGGAAAACGGAGTAATAAAAAGTTCACGCCGCAAGGCAGTAAAAGGGACACCCGCTCCGGGGTGTCCCTTTTACCATTATGTCGCGGAGCGCCCTTCCCGGCACAACCGGATTGGTAATGCGCGGAATTTGTAGTAATTTTGCGCAAAACAATACGGACGATGACACGACCACTGCAATTCATACCTTTCAAGTCCCGCTCGGACAAAGGCTGGGCCGAGGCCTGGGAGCTTTACGAAAAGTCGTTCCCCTACAACGAACGCTGGAACGCCGAAGGCTACGACCGGGCATTCGGCGACCCGAATTTCGAAGCCGACGGCATCTGGCGCGGCGACGAGTTCATCGGCATCCTCTTCCACTGGGGTGCCGACGGGTACCGTTATGTCGAGCACCTGGCCGTCTCACCCGCCCTGCGGGGACAAAACATGGGCTCCGCGGCACTCTCGGCCTTCTGCCGGAAGGTCGGGCGCGTCATCCTCGAGATCGACCCGCCCGTAGACGACATTTCGATCCGCCGCCTGCACTTCTACGAACGGCTGGGGTTCGTCGCCAACCCCTACCGGTACATCCACCCGTCGTTCCGCAAGCCTTTCACGCCCCACCGGCTGGTGCTGATGAGCTATCCCGGCGCCATCACCTACGAAGAAGCCCGCAGTTTCGCGGACTTCGTACGGGAGGCAGTCCTCCGCTATTCGGAGCACGAAGCCCCCACTCTGCCGAATTTAGCGTAAAAAGCGGATCGCTTCCAGCAAGACAACGGTTCCGACCGGCATAGGCCGTTCAGCGGCGGGATTTCTTTCCCGGCATCCCCGGCAATGCAGACGATGCAGGCGGATAGGCGCCATATCGGCATAAGATGCATCCGGGTGCAAAAACGGGATCCCTCCGGAAGCCGCCCGGCCGAAAACCCCGTTACAGGATCCCGACCAGGTATTTGGTGACGAAATAACCGCCCACGACCAGCCAGACATACAGCAGTCCCGCCAGCACGAAGGGCTTCGCCCCGGCATGTTTGAACTTGTCGATGCTCGTTTCCGTACCCAGCGCCGTCATGGCCATCGTCAGCATGAACGTATCGACATATTCGATGGCGCCGTTCAACGGAATGTCGCGGACACTCTCCGCCCCGGTCAGGTATTGCAGCAGCGAATTGAGGCAGATGACCCCGATAAACCCGAATGCGAACCACGGAATGGTGATTTTGTTCTTCTCCTTGCGCCCCCCGGCGGTTTTCCGGCGGCGCGCCAGCACGAACCCCAGGATAACCAGCACGGGCGCGAGCATCATCACACGGATCATCTTGGTGATGGTGGCCGTCCCGGCGATTCCCAGCGTATCGGTCGGATCCATTGCGTTGCCCGCCCCCGCCACATGGGCCACCTCGTGCAGCGTGCTGCCCGTATAAACGGCCACGCCCGTGTCCGTGAGCCCGTCGAGCATCCCCGTACGGTACATCAGGGGGTAGAGGAACATCGAGAGGGTGCCGAAAATCACGACCGTGGAGACGGCGATGGCGGTTTTGTACCCCTCGCATTTCACGACCGGCTCGGCCCCCAGCACAGCCGCCGCGCCGCAGATGGCGCTGCCCGTCGAGGTCATCAGCGCCGTGTCGCGGTCGATCTTCAGCAGGCGTCCCAGCAGGACGCCGCCCAGGATCGTGACCGTCACGACGACCAGGTCGACCGCGACGGCCGGAATACCCACGGCGGCCACCTCGGAGAGCGTCAGGCGGAACCCGTAGAGGATAATGCCCCAGCGCAGCACCTGCTTGGTACAGAACCTGATACCGGGCACCCACGTTTCGGGCAGTTTGTTGCGCAGGCTGTTGGCATAGAGCATGCCCAGCACGATGCCGACGATCAGCGGGCTGAACGAAAGTTTCTTTACGAGGGGGAACCCGGCGATGTAGAATGCCGCGAACGAGAACAGGACGATCAGCAGAATCCCGTGCAGGGTATTCGCCCTGTTACCTTTTTTCAACATATCCTTCGTGTTTTTTTAAGAAGCCGTTATAACTTTTCCTTTGTTTCGCCGACAAAGATCGCATCTTTTGGCGGGATATGGAACAAGAACCGGTTATCCTACATAACCATAAGTTATAACGCAAACTGCAGCCGCGCAGCGATGCCCGAAAATGGAAACGGGAACGGGATGCGGGAACAGAATACGAAAACGGGAACGGGATGCCCGCCGGGTCAGCGGTCGGCCCGGGCGAAATCGACGAACTGCCGGACAAGCCGGGCAGGTTCGGCCTCGGGATGCACGAACACGAAGTCGCGCGTGAGCGCCAGGGAGTCGACATCGACGATACGCAGCGTACCGCTGCGCAGCTCGTCCACGACCGAAATCACCGACAGGATGGCCATGGCGTCGCTGTTGCGCACGAATGCCTTGATCCCCTCGGTCGAACCGAGGCGCATCACCACGTTCAGTTCCGGGATGCGGATCCCGGCCTTGCCGAGTGCCGTCTTGATGACTTCGAGCGTCCCCGACCCGCCCTCGCGCAGCACGAGGGGAATCTGCCGTAAACAGTCGGGCGTCACGGCATCCGTCCGCGCATAGGGGCCGCCCGTACGTGCGACCAACACCAGTTCGTCGGGCGCGAAGAGCGTATAGTGCAACCCCTGCCGGCGGCTGAGGCTCTCGACCATCCCCAGTGCCTGTTCGACCTGGTCGCTGTTACCCGACATCATCGAGACCCGCACGCCGGGGAAGCGCGTGGTGAAGCGGGCGAGGATCGGCGGCAGGAGGTATTGGGCGATGGTCGTGCTGGCACCGAGGCGCAGTTCGCCCTCGACCGCACTCGCGCAGAGGCTCATCTCATACTCCATGCGGCGGTAGTCGCCGGCCAGCCGTTCGGCGCAGGCCAGCACGGTCTCGCCGGCCGGGGTCAGCTCCAGGCGGCTGCCGCGACGGACGAAGAGTTGCGTCTTATAACGGGATTCGAGCTCACCGACATGCTTGCTGACGGCGGGCTGGGAAATGAACAACTGCTCGGCAGTCCGGGTGAAACTGAGCGTCCGGGCCGCGGTGATGAAAACTTTAAGTCGGAAATCGTCCATAACTTTCGTAGGTTATCGGCGCAAGGCCACCAGCCATAGCGTCCTCAACCCAGATGCCCGTCTTGGGCGAACTCCTTTACCGACTTGATATAGTGGTCGATAGTCTCCTGCATCGAAACGAACGATTTACCTCCCGCGGCATTCTTGTGGCCGCCGCCGTTGAAGTACTTGCGGGCGAAGAGGTTGACGTCGACATCTCCGCGCGAACGTAAGCTCACGCGGATGAACTTGCGGTGGGCCAGGAACATGGCCGACATCTTCATCTTCTTGATCGTCAGCGCGTAGTTCACGAAACCCTCGCTGTCGCCCTGCTGGAACTGGAAACGGCGCATTTCGTTCTCCATCAGCGACATATAGGCCACCGTCCCGTCCTGGATGATCTCCATCTTGCGGTTGATGACATAGCCGAACAATCGTGCGCGGCCTTCGGTATAGGCGTTATAGACGTTGTTGTGTATCTCGGGGATGCTGATGCCCTTCTCGACCAGCACCGCCACGGCGCGGAACAGCTCCGGCGTGAGGAACGAGTAGGCGAAGTTGCCCGTGTCAGTCATGATGCCCACGTAGAGCGCCTCGGCCATCTGCCGCGTAATGGCATCGGTGCCGAACAGCGCTTCGATGATACTGTATACGAGGAAACAGGTGCTCGACGAATCGGGATACGAGAACGAGAGGTCGAAATGCCCGTCGGGCGAAAGGTGGTGGTCGATCAGCACACGGCGCGCCGTGGTGTTGGCCTCGATCGTATCGCTCAGGATTTCGAGCCGCGACACGGCGTTGAAGTCGAGGCAGAAGAGCAGGTCGGCCTCGGCGATGGCGCGCACGGCATCGCCCGCGGTGTCGTTCTTGAAGACCACGACCTGGCCGATACCCGGCATCCAGTCGAGGAAATAGGGATATTTGTTCGGGACGATGCACGTTACCTCGTGTCCCATTCCCCGCAGCACCTCGGCCCAGGCGAGCGAAGAACCCACGGCATCGCCGTCGGGATTGGTATGGGCGACAATCACGATCTTCCGGTTTGCCGGGGCGAGAAGTTCCCTGAGGGATTCGATACGCTCTTTCGATAGCTCCATTTCAGCCTTGCTTCACATTGGTGATACTGGGCAAAGGTAGCAAAAAAGAGGGAGATAACAAACCGCGCCCGCCGATGCATACTGAATTTGCACGTTTGCATACACCCCGCAGCCGGGAATTTCGTTAATTTTGTCCCGGCTAACCAAAACCGTACGTATGAAAAAACTCATGTCCCTGCTGCTGGCAGGCCTGCTCCTGGTAACGACCGCCGCGACGGCCGCGGCACCCTATGCCAACAACCGCGCCCCGCTGCGCGAAAAGCCCTTCGTAAAACTTCCGCTGGGCGCCATCCGCGCCGAAGGATGGCTCCGCGACCAGTTGCAGCGCCAGGCCGACGGGCTGACGGGGCACCTCGATTCGGTCTACCCCGAGGTGATGGGCCCGCGCAACGGCTGGCTGGGCGGCGACGGCGACGTCTGGGAACGCGGCCCCTACTGGATCGACGGGCTGCCCGCCCCTGGGTCGAGTGGGCGCTCGGCAGCCGGCAGCCCGACGGCTATTTCGGCCCGGCGGAAGACCGTCCGTTCGAAAGCCCGGCCATACAGCGCGACAACGCCCGCGACTGGTGGCCCAAGATGGTCATGCTCAAGGTGCTGCAACAATACTACTCGGCGACGGGCGACGAGCGCGTCATCGAACTGATGAGCGCCTATTTCCGTTACCAGCTGCGCGAGCTTCCGAAGACCCCGCTGGGGCACTGGACTTTCTGGGGCGAACAGCGCGGCGGCGACAATCTGGGCATCGTCTACTGGCTTTACAACATCACGGGCGACGAATTCCTGCTGGAGCTG
>OOCJ01001288.1_pt1 | contig 12201 bp, 5 predicted proteins | sample 1671481 | NCBI WGS metagenome assembly OOCJ01 (sample SAMN06348161, study PRJEB24527) | human gut metagenome | biome: human gut; feature: ankylosing spondylitis patient; material: feces | host: Homo sapiens | place: China | collected 2015-10 | reverse complement strand
TGACTGGAGTTCAGACGTGTGCTCTTCCGATCTGCCTTTTCGGCTCCGTTTGCTTATTTATTTTTGATGTGTCGAATGATACACCAGTTTTTAGGTGATGTCAAGTTTTTTTACTAAAGTTTTGGTAAAAAAATTCGTTTCACCCTCTGAAATATTTTGTAGCCCCTATGGATCAATAAGTAAAATAATCATGGATCAGAATGGCTAAAGACATGTATACACGCATGTAATAATCCGTAAAATTAATGCCGCAGAGAGCGGAAATATTCTGCAGCCGCTTCATCAGTGTATGGCGGTGGATGTACAGATGTTCCGCTGTTTTCGTAGCATTGCAGTTGTGTGCCAGATAGATACGGATGGTATGTACATAGCCTGTGTGATTATACCGGTCATGGTCCAAGAGTTTCTGTAATGCCTGGTTTCCCAATACAATAGAATACTCATTTTGATGAAGCGTCCCAAGAAGTTCCACTAAAAGTCGGTTATCAAAGGTACAGATCCCCCGTTTTGCCCCGATCCGGTCCAGCAAACAGATATGATCGTAGGCTTCTTTTACGCAGTCAGGCAGATCCCTGCTTTCTTTTAAAGGCTGGGCACCTACATAAAAGTTGATCTCTTCATTTTCCGAAAGAAAGGTAAGGAAAATGCTGAAATCATACATGGCATCTGTAAATGCTTCTCCATCGGAAAAGGGCGCCAGAAACATACCGGTTCCATCTGGCAAGGTCTCACCAATACAGGTTTTTGACATAGAAGAAAGAAAAGAGCCTACTTTTCCCATTCCCTGCCGGAGACTTTCCTCGTCCCGGCTGTTTTTTCCTGTAAGGCAGATGAGAAAAAGATATACCTGCTGTTCCTTTTCAAATAGTTTCTTTTCACTGATATTTAATTTTTTTCCAAGTGCAATGCGCAGTGTGTCCAGTCCCTGGACCAGCTTTCTGGAAATAAGATTGTTTTCCGTGATCTGATCCATAAGCACATGAAGGATCTCTGAAAATGACAGCCGTTCCGGCAGCTCCAGCACCGGCAGCCCTTCTTTGTTTGCGTCTTCTATAATGTATTCCGGTATCTGATCGATATAATAGCCCGACTGGATCGCCAGACCGCTGACCCCTCTTTTTTTCAGCTGGTGGATCAGGTCCTTATGAAGAGACTGATCCTCCAGGCCATACCCGGTAGACACCACTAACTCACCCTCATTTAAAGATCTGGGAGTGTCCAGTATTTCCATTACATTGACCCATAAAATAGGGTTTGAAACATTTAAAACGCCTGCTACCAGCCTGACTCCGCCGAAGATCTGCCGGTCCACCAGGTCTTTTACAAGAAATGCCATAGTGTGCTCCTTTCCGGATACCTGCAAGTTGAAATGTGTCCATGTGAAAACAGCAAGATATACAATATGTCCATTATTATACGCATTTGGTGTACAGTTTGCAACTTGTTTTAGAACTAACTTTTCGCTAGACTATTGGCAAATGAAGTTGATCGGCCAGTTCTGGTCATTGTTTTCAGAAGATTTTTCCGGTAGGAGGTAATGTATATGAGCAAAAAAATTTTAATCACAGAAGCTGTAGACCCTGCAGGCATTACTCTGCTTCAGGACCATGGATACCAGGTGGTCATGGGCACCGGATATGACGAAGAGACCCTTATGAGAGAGGCACATGACGCAGATGGCGTTCTTACAAGAAATGGTCATTTTACAGAACGTGTTTTAAATTCCTGCCCGAAGCTGCAGGTTATCGGCATGCATGGTGCCGGTGTAGACTGTATTGATGTAGAAGCTGCCGAACGGCTGGGCATCCAGGTAACAAACGCAGCTGACGCCAACAGCGGTTCTGTTGCAGAATTTACCCTTGGACTGATCTTAAGCCTTGCAAAGAAGCTTCCACAAAGCCGTGACGGCTTACGCAAAGAAGGCTGGAGCATCCGCCCACAGATCTCTACCTTTGATCTGGAAGGAAAGACCTTAGGGGTACTTGGAATGGGACGGATCGGCACTGCAGTTGCCAGAAAAGCTTCCTATGGCTTTGGAATGAAAGTGTTAGGATACCGCAGAAACCTTCCAGGAGATATCTGCGCGGACTATGGCATTCTTACAAGTGATCTGGACAAAGTGATCCGGAATTCCGATTTTCTTTCTATTCATCTGCCATATACAAAAGATACCTTCCATCTGGTAAGCCGTGAAAAGCTGGAACTTATGAAACCAGATGCGTATCTTTTAAACCTTGGTCGTGGTGAAGTAGTCGACCAGGCTGCTTTAAGGGAACTGCTGCTTTCCAACCGTCTGGCAGGGGCTGCACTGGATGTATTTGAAGGTGAGATCCCAGATGCAGACGACCCGCTGCTGCACATGGATCAGGTAATTGCAACGCCACATATTGCAGGTTTAAGCAAGCAGGCTATGGAACGGCTGTCTTATCAGGCCGCTCTGGGCATTACAGAGGTGTTAGAAGGCCGCAAAGTGACTTATCCGGTCAATCATCCGGAGAAGTATGCAAGTGACGTTTCTGTGGCATAATTTTCTCAAACTATTAACCGACAAACCGCCTGCTGCTGCAGGCAGCCACGGGCAAAAACGCAGGATTTGTAAACGTGCATTACAACAACAGCAAAAGCACAAAAAGCACATGAAAACAGGCATTTAAAACCTGCTTCCATGTGCTTTTCTTTCGTTTAAAGAACCTGTCACCGGCAGTTTTTCTTCCACTGCACGTCTGCACAAGTGAACCCGCGCCTGGCGCGGGTCCTCTCTCACTTGTTTTTATCGTCAGCATACAAACCCCGTCGCTTCGGCGGGGCTTATATTTATACACCTTTATGCATTCTTCACAGTTGCAATATCCACCAGTGTCAGCTCTTTTGCACGGTTCTCAAGGCTTGTTACAAGAGCTCTTGCTGTGTCAAGGGCTGTAAGTACATTTACACCTGTCTCAATGGCATTACGGCGGATCACAAAGCCGTCATGGCTTCTTTCTGCGCCCTGTGCCGGGATATCGATGATCAGGTCGATCTGATGTCCTAATACCAGGTCAAGGATATTCGGGGACTCCTGCTCCAGTTTGCGGATCTCAAAGGCCTTTACTCCATGCTCATTTAAGGTTCTTGCAGTTCCCTTGGTAGCAAAGATCTGGTAGCCTACATTTGCAAATCTGCGGGCAATATCCACTGCCTCTTCCTGCTCATTCTTTCTGATGGTCATGATCATCTTCTTGTACTTCGGCAGACGGATGCCAGCGCCCTCAAATGCCTTGTAAAGAGCCTCGTTAAAGGTCTTAGCAATACCAAGGCACTCACCGGTAGACTTCATTTCCGGTCCAAGGCTGATATCTGCGCCGCGGATCTTTTCAAAGGAGAATACAGGCATCTTAACAGCGATATAATCAGCTGCCGGCTGCAGTCCCGGATTGTAGCCCAGTTCCTTAATGGTATGGCCGCAGATGATCTGGGTTGCAAGAGGAACGATCGGGATACCGGTTACCTTGCTGATATATGGTACGGTACGGGAAGAACGTGGGTTTACCTCGATGATGTATACGTCATCCCCGTCTACGATAAACTGGATATTGATCATGCCCTTTACATGAAGAGCCTTAGCCAGTTTCTCAGTATACTCTACAATGGTGTCGATATTATGCTGTGTAATATCCTGTGCCGGATATACGGAGATACTGTCTCCGGAGTGGATACCGGTACGCTCAATATGCTGCATGATACCAGGGATCAGGATGTCGGTTCCGTCGCAGATGGCGTCTACCTCAATCTCCTTACCCATAATGTACTTATCTACCAGGATCGGATGCTCCTGGGCGATCTGGTTGATGATGCCGATAAATTCGTCAATATCTTCATCACAGATAGCGATCTGCATGCCCTGTCCACCCAGTACATAGGAAGGACGTACTAAAACAGGATAGCCAAGGTCATTTGCAGCCTTCTTTGCCTCTTCTGCGGTAAATACAGTATGTCCTGCAGGTCTCGGGATATGGCACTGCTCCAGGATCTCATCAAAGCGTTCCCTATCCTCTGCTGCATCTACATCTTCTGCCGCTGTACCAAGGATGGTTACGCCCATTTTCATCAGAGCTTCAGTCAGCTTGATCGCAGTCTGCCCACCAAACTGTACTACTGCTCCGTCTGGCTTTTCAATATCTACAATGCTCTCTACATCTTCTGGTGTTAAAGGCTCGAAATACAGCTTATCTGCAATATCGAAGTCTGTACTTACAGTCTCCGGGTTATTGTTGATGATAATGGTCTCATATCCTTCTTTGCTGAAGGCCCAGGTACTGTGTACAGAACAGAAGTCAAACTCGATTCCCTGTCCAATACGGATCGGACCGGAACCAAGAACCAGGACTTTCTTTCTTCCTTCTGTCTTTTCAGCCTCATTGAAGCTTCCAAAGCAGGAGTAATAATATGGTGTCTCTGCAGCAAACTCAGCTGCACAGGTATCAACCATTTTGTATGCAGCGCGGATGCCATTGTCATAACGCTGCTTCTTGATCTCTTCCTGAGGAATACCGGTAAGACGGGAAATTACATTATCAGGGAACTCAATGCGTTTTGCTTCTGCAAGGAGCTCTGTAGTAAGCTCTTTCTTTCCTTCGCCTACTGCCTTTAATTCTTTCTCCATTTCTACCAGGATAGCCAGCTTGTCAATAAACCAGATATCGATACGGGTGATCTCATGGATCAGCTCATATGGGAAGCCGCGGCGCAGAGCCTCTGCAATTCTCCAGATACGCATATCGTCTACGATCTCCAGCTCTTTTACCAGTCCTGTATAGGAAAGTCCGGTAAAGTCATAGGACATCAGGCAGTCTACATGCTGCTCCAGGGAACGGATCGCCTTCATCAGGGCGCCCTCAAAGTTGGTGCAGATACTCATGACCTCACCAGTTGCCTTCATCTGGGTTCCTAAGGCTCTCTTGGCGCTTATAAACTTATCAAATGGAAGTCTTGGCATCTTTACTACGCAGTAGTCAAGCATTGGCTCAAAACTTGCATAAGTTTTCTTTGTTACTGCATTTTTGATCTCATCCAGAGTATATCCTAAAGCGATCTTTGCAGCTACTTTTGCGATCGGATATCCAGTTGCCTTAGATGCCAGTGCGGAAGAACGGCTTACACGAGGATTTACCTCAATTACGCAGTATTCAAAGCTGTCTGGATTTAAAGCATACTGTACGTTGCAGCCGCCGGTGATGCCCAGTTCGCTGATGATATTTAATGCAGAAGTACGCAGCATCTGGTACTCTTTATCCCCTAATGTCTGGGAAGGAGCCACAACAATACTGTCACCTGTATGAACGCCAACCGGGTCCAGGTTTTCCATGTTGCAGACGGTGATCACGTTTCCTGCACCGTCACGCATTACTTCGTATTCGATCTCTTTCCAGCCTGCGATGCAGCGCTCTACTAAAACCTGTCCTACACGGGATAAACGGAGACCATTTTCCAGGATCTCAGCACACTGCTCCGGATTCTGTGCAATACCGCCGCCGGAACCGCCCAGTGTATACGCAGGACGGAGAACCACCGGATAACCGATCTGCGCTGCTACTTCCAGACCATGTTTTACATCTTCTACAATGTCAGAAGGTGCAACCGGCTCACCGATCTTTTCCATGGTCTCCTTGAACATTTCACGGTCTTCTGCTTTTTTAATGGTAAGAGCAGTGGTACCGATGAGGCGCACATTGTGCTTCTCTAAGAATCCTGCGTCTTCCAGTTCCATTGCAAGGTTTAATCCGGCCTGTCCGCCAAGGGTTGGCAGAATGCTGTCCGGCTTTTCTTTTAAGATCAGCTGTTCTACTACTTCTACGGTTAATGGCTCAATGTATACACGGTCTGCAATGTCCTTGTCGGTCATGATGGTAGCCGGGTTGGAGTTTAAAAGGACAACTTCGATCCCTTCTTCTTTTAAAGAACGGCAGGCCTGTGTACCTGCATAGTCAAATTCTGCTGCCTGTCCGATTACGATCGGGCCGGAGCCTAAAACCAGTACTTTTTTAATTTCAGGATTCTTTGGCATCAGTCATTTACCTCCATCATTTTAAGGAAACGGTCAAATAAGTATCCGGAGTCCTGTGGTCCAGGGCATGCTTCCGGGTGATACTGTACCGTGAAAATGTTCTTTCCTGTGTATTTTAAACCTTCGTTGGTTCCGTCATTTACATTGACAAATGCAGGAACTGCGATCTCAGGCTTTACAGTGTTGGTATCTACTGCGTAACCATGGTTCTGGGAAGAAATGTAAACTCTTCCGGTCTCCAGATCTTTTACAGGATGATTTCCGCCTCTGTGGCCGTATTTTAATTTGTAGGTATCCATACCGTTTGCCAGTGCCATTAACTGATGTCCCAGGCAGATTGCAAAGATCGGTACATTGGAGTCATACATTTTTTTGATCTCTTTGATGATCTCAACATTTTCCTTTGGATCACCAGGGCCATTGGAAAGCATGATGCCGTCCGGATTTGCTGCCAGCACTTCTTCTGCAGGTGTATCTGCCGGATATACGGTAACTTCGCAGCCTCTTTCATTTAAGGAACGGGCAATGTTCTTCTTTGCGCCGAAATCCATTAAAGCTACTTTCTTTCCATTTCCTGGAAGAACGTATTTTTCTTTGGTTGTAGTAGCCATAACAACACCGGCTACTGTATAGGCTTTCATACGGCTGATAGGATCAGAAAGATCTGAATACTCTTTTGTCGTGATCATACCGTTCATTGTACCTTTTTCTCTTAATAACTTTGTGAGGGCTCTTGTATCGATACCACAGATACCAGGAATATCATTTTCTTCTAAGAAATTCTGAATTGTGTCTTCGCAACGGAAGTTGCTTGGGATCCTTGATAATTCTCTTACAATATAACCATCTGGCCAGGGCTTTAAAGACTCCATATCCTGACGACAGATTCCATAATTACCGATCAGAGGATAGGTCATAACAACGGCCTGTCCTGCGTATGACGGATCAGTTAATACTTCCAGATAACCGGTCATAGATGTGTTAAAAACGATCTCGCTGATCACTTCACGCTGGGAACCAATACTGGTACCAGTGAACACAGTGCCGTCTTCCAATATAAGGTATGCTTTCATAGGGGGAATACCTGTCCTTTCTTATGTTGTGTAGGGGGAGATTTACAAGCAAGCTTGACATCCGATTGCGCTTCCAAATGTGTGCGCTGCTATAGACCTCAGCCCAAATTGATAGCATTATAATATACCTTGCATAAATTTTCAATGGATTTGAAGACTAAATTTTTTTGCCTTATACTAATCTTTTTTGGCATCAAACTTGCTAGGCAGATTTATGGCAAAAGAGCGGGGCCAATCGTCCCCGCCCTCCATGTTTAAACCGTTTTTTCAGATAATTTTTTATTCTTCATCCTGAGAAATGGTTTCTGCCTCTTCTGAAGAAGTATCCTCTGTGGTTTCATCTGCGTCCAGAACTTCCGGTGCATCTTCTTCCTCATCCTCTTTTGAATCTGCATCTTCTGTTTCTTCAGGATCCTCCTCTTCTGCAGATTTATCCTCTTCGTCAGAGTTTTCCTCTTCTTTTACATCTTCTGCTGCATCGGATCTATCTTCATTGGACTTATCTTCATCTTCAAGCTCATTTTCAGACTTATTCTCAGCCTCTTCTTTGTCTTCTGTCTCAGGATCTTCTGCCGGGATCACAGTCTCTGTTTCCTTTTTCTCCTGGCTGTTTTCCTGCTCATCTTCTTTCACTTTTGACAAAAGTTCTGCAGCAACTTCTTCCTCTGTCTTTTCGTCTTCCTCATCAAATTCGCTGTTTACGGTCTCAAAGCCCTGGAACTTCTTGTTCAGTTTCTCAAGAGTATCCAGTTCCAGCTCCTCAAGTTCTGCCTCTGTTACGTCCAGAGTACCCCAGCTTGCAGAAGAATTATACTGAACTGCATAAATAGTTCCTGAAAGCTTCGGAGCTCCTTTGATAGTCAGAGTGAACTCTCCTGAAACAGTTCCTGATGAAGTACGTCCATAGGAAGAACTTAAAGCTGCATTTCCCTCTGTAGCGTCAACCGTAACTGTAAAATCACCATTTAATTCAGACTTGCCCTTTGTTCCTGCAAACTGAAGCTGTGCTTCTTTCTCTGCAAGGACTTCTACATCACCTTCCATTGTGCTGCCAGCTGCGCCTGTTCCATATACATAGAACTTGCCTGATGATAGAGTGATATAGCAGGTGTTATCTTCTCCCTTTGCCTGCGCTGTTCCAGATGCAGACCCGGCATAAATGTCTTTTGTAGAAGAGCAGGTTACATTTTCTCCTGCTGTGAAATTATAGCCGTTTGCATAAGTGGTTGCATTCCAGCTGACATCGGATATGGTCAGGTCACCATTTAAGTTTAATGGCTTGGTTGACTTGATCAGATAAGGGCCTTTTTCACCTGACTGGATAGAAATAGAAGCTTCCGGCATTGTCACTTCGTCTGTAAGCTCTACATCATCATTTAAAATAAGTGTATCACCGTCCTGTGCTGCAGCCAGGGCCTTTTCAAAGCTTGTATAAGCCTGATCCCCGATCACAACTGCATCTTCCACTGGTTTCTTGCTGTATACAAACTGGATCTTGGAAGTTTTCAGCCAGGTTTCACCGTCATCTGTGGTCGTTGCTGCCCAGAGATATTTAGAGCCGCCCTTTTCGTTATCAAATAAAACAGACACGGGTCCTTCGTATTTTGTCCAGGTATCCTTATCCGGTTTTACAGTAGAGGAAGTATCTGTTATGTAATAATAGATCTCTGTGCCTTCTGCCAGGCAGCTGATGGTTGCCACCGGCTTCTCCTCATATTCATAGGTTCCATATCTTGTACTGGAAGTTCCCTTTACCGGGTCTACTGTAAATACAGGAGTTGCGCTGATTGCCTTTTTAATAGCTGCCCCCACAGCAGAAAGTACTTCCTTCTTGCCTTCTTCCTCATACTGCGACAGTATTTCAATATCTGCTGACTGCTCATAATATACATGCGCCAGCAGCTCTGTAAGGAATTCACTGTATTTTTCCTGTGATGCCTCATCTAACTGAATTGATGAGATATAACCGGAATAATTTACATCAACAGATGCTGTAATTCCATCCACTTCTGCTGAATAACTTCCACGCTCTAATACAGCCGGTCCTTTCTTCATAAAGCAGCACCATACAGTCACTACCTTGCTGCGGTTTCCTTCTTCATCAAAGGCTGCAAAACGTACTTCTTTGAATTCCGGAGTATTGCTGTAAAATGATACAGAATTGGTTTCCGCCTTTGTACTGGAGACATCCGGATCTGTTCCATCCTCTGTGTAGCGGACAGTTGTATTCTCTGCCTTATCAATGCTCATATAAATCGTAGAACTTGGGCTGCTGTAAAATCTATATCTGCTGGTGATCTTTGGAGCGAGAACTTCTTCATCACTTGACTCTACCGGCTCACCCTGAAGTGCCTGGATCGCAGCATATTTCATCACATCTGTGGAAATAGTCGCACGGCTTACTGCGTCTGCAGCATATTCATCGCCTCCACCTGGGGTGGTCTTTGCATTGATCAGATCAGACAGGTCTTTGCCGGCAAATTTCGTTGAAATACCTGTAAAGCTGCTGCTGCTTGGGAAAAGGTAACCCCAGTATACTTCATCCTGAAGAGCTACCGGTACAGTTCCGTTATCAACGATCTTGGCTATTTTTCCGTTTACAACGGTAATACGGATCTTGCCTTCATATGGTTTATTGGTCTTGGATGTGATCATTCCACTTGCTTCATAGACTTTTATACCTTTTTCCTGTACTTCCGGAATCTGGATAAAGGAAAGTTCTTTTTCTGTCACATCAGATGCCTGACCATCTTTTACTGCCACTGCCTTTAATATCATAGTGCCCGTTGCATTTTCCGCTGCTGAAACGGAAACAGCTGTTTCTGCTCCGGTTCCTTCTGCAACAAATGCCTGGGAGTTTCCTGCCGGATCACTTCCATCTGTTGTATAACGGATCTGTGTGCCTTCCGGTGCTGTGATCAGCAGGTCTGCCGGCTCTGCTGCGCTGAAAACAAAACGGGTCCTCTGATCTGCAGTTTTTATAGCAGGTGCATCTGGCTTTTCTGTTGGATCTTCACTTTGAAGCGCTTTCTTTACAGCTGCCTTAATAGCGTTGGAAGAGATCGTTGCTCCTGATACAGCTTCGACCTGATCTACTTCTTCTATTGTCTTTGCTCCCTCTTCACCGCCAAATTCTTCAAATAACTCCAGAGCATCTTCCCAGAATGATGAATTTCTTTTTCCCGGCTCAGTTCCGTCATCTTCTACGGAAATGATATTTCCATCTTTATCTACAGTTACTTTAACCTTAACCTGATAAGTGCCGCTTACACTTCCATATTCATTGCTTGCTACCTCTGCTTCTCCTGTCAGGATCTTTGTTTCTTCTGGCTTATCATCTGGTTTGTCTGTGTTACCGGAGTCATCTTTTCCGGAGTCTCCGCCATTTCCAGTATCATCTTTTCCAGAGTCATCCTTGCCGGTATCATCTTTTCCAGAATCATCCTTGCCGGTGTCATCTTTTCCAGAATCATCCTTGCCAGAATCATCTTTGCCAGTGTCATCCTTGCCGGTGTCATCCTTGCCAGTGTCATCCTTACCGGAATTACTGCTATTGCCTGAGTTATCTGAGCTGCCAGAGTTTCCTGAACTGCTGGAACTACTATGGCTACTTCCGCCGCCTGATCCTGAAGATCTGGTTACCGTCGTGGTTGATTTCTGGATCGTAGTAAAGTCAGACTCGCTGCGGGTCTTAACATTTCCATTTTCATCTACCCACTGTCCCTGATCATTTACAGAAAATCCATCCGGTGTAACTGTGTTTACATACAGAACTCCTGCATCTTCATTTTCTGAGAAGTAATAACATTTGCCATCGATCCACTTCCAGCCGGTGACCATGGTTCCTTCTGTCTTTTCACCTGACTTGTTATTGAAGAAATACCATTTTCCCTGCTCATCCTGATACCAGCCGGTATGCATCTTTCCTTCTGTTTTTCCCTGCTGGGTCTCAAAATAATACCGGGATCCGTTGATCTGTTTCCAGCCAGTGACCATTTTCCCGTCTGATGGATCCATATAGTACCATCCAGAAGATGTAAGGACCCAGCCTGCATATGCGTTCTGCTCAGGATCACAGAATCTCCACGCTCCATCTTCCTGTTTCCAGTCTCCTGGTGTCAGGGGTGCGCCATAACCTGCCAGGCTTGTCTGAGCTGCCAATGCCGCGGATACGATCAGTACAGCTGTCTGTTTTTTCAGATTTTTCCTCATATGATTCCTCCTGCAAATACAGGGGGAGTTCAGACGTGTGCTCTTCCGATCTTATAAAATTACTATTCTTTTATCGCAGTTTGATTATTCGCCATCTTTAGAAAGAGTTTCTGTCTCTTCTACAGCGGTGCCTTCTGTGGACTCTCCTACTTTCGGAACCTCAGGTGCATCTTCCTTATCATCAGAAGCTGCATCTTCTGTAGAATCCTCAGTTTCTTCAGACTTATCCTCTTCTGCTACATCCTCTGCAGGATCCTCAGTTTCCTCGGACTTGTCTTCTGCTTCCTCAGTATCTTCCTTCTCTTCGGTATCCTGATCATCTGCTGCGTCAGCATCCTCATTTTCTTCATCAGAAGAAGGATCATCTGCCTTTTCTTCCTCTTTTACTTCATTTTCAGGATCTTTCGGATCAGAAACCTCTGAGTCAGAAACTTCTTCTGCCTTGTCAGCTGCAGGAACTTCTTCTGCTTCCTTTTCTTCTGTGTCGAAGTTAAAGCTGATGACGATCTCTCTTCCGTCTGCAAAGATTACTGTAAATGTATCATCTACAACAGTTGCTTCGTTCTCCAGTTCGTTGCCTTCTTCATCTACAACAACTACTGTAAATTCATTCCAGTCTTTCTCGTACTTAGGATCCAGAGCTGCATCCAGGATCTCAAGGCTTCCCAGTGCATCTAACTCATCTGCATCTACTTCTACGGTCTTTACAACTTCTTCGTTCTTGTAGAACTTAACTTCTGCAGGAGCAGCGGAAATATTGATTGCTGCCAGCTGTGTATCAATATCTGCACCCAGAGCATTTGCTACTGCCTTCTTTACTGCTGTAAGTGAATATGTAGCACCACTCTTGATATCTACATCCACATCACTGAT
>OOCJ01001280.1_pt1 | contig 12280 bp, 15 predicted proteins | sample 1671481 | NCBI WGS metagenome assembly OOCJ01 (sample SAMN06348161, study PRJEB24527) | human gut metagenome | biome: human gut; feature: ankylosing spondylitis patient; material: feces | host: Homo sapiens | place: China | collected 2015-10 | reverse complement strand
AGATCAAGTATTTTTTCCGTTCCTTTTAAATGTAACTGCTTGATTAGAAAATCTACTTGTCTGTTGATGTCTTCTACCCATGACATATTCTGAATATCCAGTGTCCAATTTTTCTGATACATCTGATATCCTCATTAAACTTATCCATCATACGCAGGAGCTGCAACTTTGTATAATGCTCAATATCCAGAGCCATATATACAATACGATATCGCAATTTCATATCTATCACAGCCAAATCAACCAGATATGCAAACTCAAAGTTTATTTATTTTCCTTCGTTCTCTCCATTGGGAGGCTTATCATAATTTTTTCTGTATGCAATCTGTTTAAAGTAATTATTATGCTGAGTAAGATATTCCTTAACTGACTCTTCATCCATTATGTTAAAGAGCACTCCTTTTTCCTTCAAGTGCTCAATTTGTCCCTCAAGAGATAGTTTTGGTTTTGTAATTAGCATTAATCCAATCCCCATCCCGAAATATTTTAATTTTATCACGAAGGGTCTTTGTAATCAATTGTCACCTAATAGGATTTATCTCATAATATAATCTATCCTAAAAACAACATAATCATCTTTCCAATCCTATCCAGTTCATTTATCTTCATGCTATGTGAAGATTGGTATTCTTGGTCTTGATTGAAGTATTGGATTCTTTAAGATTTCGCTTGAATCTTGATAATCCCTTATTCTTCGGCTCTGATTGATGAATGGTGTTCTTGCGATAGGACTTCTTTTTATCATCAGATACCTTTGCACCGATAGTCTTAGGACCTCTCTCTACTGTATAGATGTTGCTGCCTTTAATCTTTGCACCCTTTGGCTCGTTGGCATGAATCTTGGCTTTCTCCTTGGTGTGAATGAACATTAGCTTGTCATCCACTTTCTTTATCTTCAATGTTCTCACCTTCTTTCTACATCCATTACCCAAAAATGGGTAAAAAAATAGCCATCTGGATGGTTAGTCCAAATGGCTTATAAAAAGTATTATTTTAACTTATTGTAAAGAACTGTCTCTGTTCCTGTTATTAAATCTGTCTTTTTCTTATAAAGAAGAGTCCATGATGCCTGATTCTTAGAATAATCCATCTTTTCTTCCGGAAAAAACGAACGGCAGAAATAGTTATCTCCATCATCATTCGATAAAAATAAAAATAAATTTCTGCTTTCCATTTTATTTTCCATAAGATAATCAGCCTCAATCATCGAATACATATTTGCCTTTTTATTGTATTTAAACACTGTATCATTACTATCTATCATTTGTTCAAGTAATGGTAAAAAATGTATTCTTTGCTCTATCTTTTTATAAAAATCAGATGATTCTATTTTCTCAATTGTTATTGTTCTATCTGCTATTTCATCAAATACTTTGCCTCTGTCTCTACTCAATTCAGGTCTATCAACAAGATATTGCAGTCCCATAAGATGAAAACAATCCTTTTTGTCAAACAAAATTCTTAATGTGACTGCAACACCTTTTCTGCCCAACACAAGCTCATATTCTGTCGATAATAGCGGAATAAACGCATTTATACAATCTATAACATTTCTCATTACAGTTCTCCACTACTTCTTTAGATTAAGAAAGGCTCTGCAAAAGCAGAGCCTTTCTAACATTTTCTTTCGAGGATTAACCTCTAGCCAGATTGTGGTAAATGTTAAACCCTTATAAAGCTCATAAGGCACTGCTCTCTGGCACAACACCTTACTTTGCCGCTTGGCAGACACTCAAGTTGCCTGTCTTTAATATTATATTACCTGTCATATAAAAATATGTCAATCCAAAATTCGTGACTTCATAAAGAATTAACATTTTTCATTTGCATGTTTCCTTTGTTCGATGATTTCATGAATATTGGTGTTATACAGTCTGTAAAGGTCTGTATCCTTACTAATCTGATTATCAAATGGAATCACCACAGAACCACACTTGATAAGTCCCATTCCCGATGCAGTATTGGTTACGAATCGAAGCTGTGCCTCTGATACCCCGATAACCTCCGCCATCTTTGAACTGTCTGTATTTGCCTGCTTTAAAAGTACCACAAACTCAGAGTTTGCAAGCATTGTAATAGGACTAAGCTCTGTACCTAAATCCCTGATGCCATAGACTGTAAATCTGTTATCCTCATCCACTTTTGTCTGGTGGTTGAAGATATTTAAGCTGTTATCAAGCCTTCGCTGATTTCTTCCAACTCGGCTCTTGACATATAAATACTCAAGTTGTGTCCACCTCCGACTCCACCTTGTCCGACGGTGCAACTCCTCCGGCAAAGTTCTGTTGTATTTCCGCACTATCCAAATTGATTAGATAGCGAATTCCTTCAAGTGTTCTCATTCGTCTGTCCTCTGTTATAGTTCTTTGATGATGTGACAAGCCACACCCTGAATGCAGCACTCATCTACAATGATGTCTTTCATCTTCTTATTTTCCGGGTGGAGAATGATTTTCTTATTCTCATCATCTCGGAAGTAGCGTTTCAATGTATTCTGATTATCCACAAGGGCAACTACTATATCGCCCTCGTTGGCTTCTACCTGCTTTTTGACAACCACAAGGTCGCCGTCATCAATCCCTGCATCAATCATAGACTGACCACTTGCTCTTAATATAAAGAAATCTCCTTTGCCGAAAATAGCAGTAGGAAGCGATACATATTCTTCAATGTTTTCTTCCTCATACTGAGGACTGCCACAAGGAATAGAACCTACAATCGGTGTCTGTGTCTGTTCGCCACTGTACTTACGGGTCACATTGGTACTAATCTCCTGTCCGTCGTACTCAATCATATTCTTCTCAGCCATTTCTACCAAGTATTTGTATGCTGTACCTCTGGCAATTCCAACCGCTTCAGCAATCTTTGTAGTCGATGGGGATTGTCTGTTTTGCAGGTAATAATCCTCGATATACTTTTTTATCTCACTCATAAGTTCAGGACTCTTGCTTCTCATACCTGCACCTCGCTTTCTTTTCTATCAGAAGCAGTTTGCTTTCGATAGTTTTATTATACCTGATACGAAAATTTTTTCAAGTAGTTTTTTCGCAAAAGAAAAGAGGTGTCGCAATTTGCTAACACCTCAAAATTCCTTTGCTTGCACAGAAATCATTAACTCCAATGGCTTACTATTTTTCTCTATTCTCATCTTTTCTTATACAATACAAGTTTCGGATTCTTACCGAGAAGTTTCTTCTTCATTTTCATTCCTCCAAAATAATTCTATCCGCTATTTTCTTCCTCCGACAAAAGCGCCGTACTGCTACGACGCTTTTGTCTTGCTCGGAAGATGGAGCAAGGGAACGCTATTCAATTATCTGTTGTACTTTTTCTTCCTGCTTACAACCGTTGTGCCGATGGCTGCACCGCCGCTGATGAACAACAGGGCAATCCACAAAGCAAGGTTGCTTGTATCGCCGGTCTGCGGACTCTTATCGGATGTTCCCGGTTTGGTACTGGCAGGCTTTTTCTCAAGAGCAGCAATCGCATCTTCGATAGCCTTTGCCATCTTGTCCACTTCGGATTGCTCCGTAATATTTTTACCACGGACAACAGCCTTGACAGCAGCTTCCACACCGGAGAAATCCTTGTAGTTGTCCTTGTTTAGTGCATTTGCTTTGGCAATGGCTGCATCAACCTTGGTGTAGTCGGCGTCCTTGTATTGCAGGGCAGCAATCGCATCTTCGATAGTCTTTGCCATCTTGTCTACTTCGGATTGCTCAGTAATGTTCTTGCCACGCACGACAGCCTTGACAGCAGCTTCCACACCGGAAAAATCCTTGTAGTCATCTTTCTTCAAAGCATTTGCCTTGGCAATGGCTTCATCAACCTTTGTGTAGTCAGCATCCTTGTATTGCAGGGCAACAATGGCATCTTCAATTGCTTTCGCCATTGCATCTACTTCGCTCTGCTCGGTAATATTCTTGTCACGGACAACAGAGTTGACAGCGGCTTCTACAGCAGTGAAATCCTTGTAGTTGTCCTTGTTCAGGGCATTTGCTTTGGCAATGGCTGCATCTACCTTAGTATAATCAGCGTCCTTGTATTGCAGGGCAGCAATCGCATCCTCGATAGCCTTTGCCATCTTGTCCACTTCGGATTGCTCCGTAATATTTTTACCACGGACAACAGCCTTGACAGCGGCTTCTACAGCAGTGAAATCCTTGTAGTTGTCCTTGTTCAGGGCATTTGCTTTGGCAATGGCTGCATCTACCTTAGTATAATCAGCGTCCTTGTATTGCAGGGCAGCAATCGCATCCTCGATAGCCTTTGCCATCTTGTCCACTTCGGATTGCTCCGTAATATTTTTACCACGGACAACAGCCTTGACAGCAGCTTCCACACCGGAGAAATCCTTGTAGTTGTCCTTGTTTAGTGCATTTGCTTTGGCAATGGCTGCATCAACCTTGGTGTAGTCGGCGTCCTTGTATTGCAGGGCAGCAATCGCATCTTCGATAGTCTTTGCCATCTTGTCTACTTCGGATTGCTCAGTAATGTTCTTGCCACGCACGACAGCCTTGACAGCAGCTTCCACACCGGAAAAATCCTTGTAGTCATCTTTCTTCAAAGCATTTGCCTTGGCAATGGCTTCATCAACCTTTGTGTAGTCAGCATCCTTGTATTGCAGGGCAACAATGGCATCTTCAATTGCTTTCGCCATTGCATCTACTTCGCTCTGCTCGGTAATATTCTTGTCACGGACAACAGAGTTGACAGCGGCTTCTACAGCAGTGAAATCCTTGTAGTTGTCCTTGTTCAGGGCATTTGCTTTGGCAATGGCTGCATCTACCTTGGTGTAGTCGGCGTCCTTGTATTGCAGGGCAGCAATCGCATCTTCGATAGTCTTTGCCATCTTGTCTACTTCGGATTGCTCAGTAATGTTCTTGCCACGCACGACAGCCTTGACAGCAGCTTCCACACCGGAAAAATCCTTGTAGTCATCTTTCTTCAAAGCATTTGCCTTGGCAATGGCTTCATCAACCTTTGTGTAGTCAGCATCCTTGTATTGCAGGGCAACAATGGCATCTTCAATTGCTTTCGCCATTGCATCTACTTCGCTCTGCTCGGTAATATTCTTGTCACGGACAACAGAGTTGACAGCGGCTTCTACAGCAGTGAAATCCTTGTAGTTGTCCTTGTTCAGGGCATTTGCCTTAGCAATAGCTTCATCAACCTTCGTATAATCAGCGTCCTTGTATTGCAGGGTAGCAATCGCATCTTCGATAGCCTTTGCCATCTTGTCCACTTCGGATTGCTCCGTAATATTTTTACCACGGACAACAGCCTTGACAGCAGCTTCCACACCGGAGAAATCCTTGTAGTTGTCCTTGTTTAGAGCATTTGCTTTGGCAATGGCCGCATCTACGCTACTATAATCAGCAGGACCATTGAATTTCGGATAATCACCAGCCTGCGCAAACGCATCGCCCAGTAAACCTGCCACTGTGCCATTTTTAAAATCTTCTTCTGTCTTTTCACCGGCTGTACCTGCGTTTTCCGTTATTCCGCACGCTCCGTAGTAGCAGTTTGTATCAGCAATCGTACTGCCTCCCCACAGGTTGCCCGCAAAAACGCCGGTTCCCTGGGGCACAGCATTTCCCACGGTAGAAAGCGTCGCCTGATACACATAGCAATTTTGAAGAGTCAATGTTGAATCCGTAATCTCTCCAGCAAAACCGCCCGAAAAACTTGTTCCCTGACTATCATCGGTTTCAGAAATCACAGTACAGTTTGCAACATAGCAGTTTGTAAATGTAGAATTGCCGACTCCATAGCCATCATCCACTTCGCCGACAAAACCACCGCCGTAAGCCATCGTTTTAACTTGGTTGTTTTCGGCGGTGCACTTTTCAAATGTTCCGCCGGTGGAATAACCCACAATGCTTCCCGCACAGTTATTATTGTTGTTGCGTCTGCTCTCCAGAGAGGAGTTCTCAACCGAGCAGTTTTTGATGGATGAGCCATAGCACACACCTGCAATACCGCCCACATAGCTGTATTCATTCTGACCGGTTGCCACAAAGTTTGCGTTTTTCACATGCAGATTTGCAACCGAACCGAAAGCGACCCACCCGAAAATGCCCGCCGTAGCGAAACCGTCCGGGTCAACTTTTCCGGTAGAAACCGCATTTGTGATGCTGTGCCCGCCACCATCATAGTTTCCTGCAAAATAGCAACTACCAGAATAACCGATCGGTTCCCACGTTATCCCGGTCAGGTCAATATCAGCCGTTTGCTTAAAGTAATAGCCATGGCAGTTTCCAACACCAGCGGCATCCGCATCAAACTGTTCTGCATTGCCAGAGTTTAGAAACTCTGCCAAAGCAATCAAATCCTCTTGCGAAGTAATTAGCCACGGGTCTTCCTGTGTACCTGTCCCACCACCAAACGATGGTGTTTCTTCTGCAAACGCTGTCATCGGAACAAGTGCCATCACAAGGCACAGCGCAAGCAAAAAGGTTAAAAATTTCTTCTTCATTTTCATTCCTCCAAAATAATTCTATCCGCTATTTTCTTCCTCCGACAGCGAACACGCCGGAGAAGACAGAAGGTTTAACCGGAAAAGATTGATTTGCCGGTCGTGGTTAGGACTTCAATATCAAACCACCATCCTTCCGGCAAACGCAAAAAGCCGAAGCCAAGGCATAATGCGCCCTGTCTCCGGCAACTGGTTCGTTATAAATTGTATGAAATAAGACTTGACACGCTGAAAAAACGGCGCTATGCTCCTGCCGAGCCGAGCCGAGCCGAGCCGAGCCGAGCCGAGCCGAGCCGAGCCGAGCCGACAATAATTGTCGCATTTCCGTTTGCCATAGTCAAATCCTCCTTCCATAATTTCTAAGGCAAAAGGATATGAATTCCCCTACCCCATAGATATACAAAAGTATTTTAGCAGATTTTTCCCAAAATCTCAAGTAGTTCTCAGAATGTTGCTCTCATCTTTTTCTCAAAGCATTGCCTTCTTCCATTACTCACGGAACTTTATGACTTCTTGAATAGTACCCGAAAAGGAAAAGCCGCCGTCTGTGACAGCGACTTTTTGGAGTGTTAGATTTCCTGTTCTTTGTTTTCTTTTTGCTGCATACCCTCATCGGCTTGTGCAATCATCTGCCTGTACTGTTCTTTCACACTTTCCGGTGCAAGTATTTGTACCTTGCCATTAAAGCCAAACACCCAACCAAAAAAGGTCGGACTGGCTGATACTTCGGTCTGTACTCTGAAAGAAGTCATATCATACGCAAGGGTTGTCACATCTTCTCCAAAACGGTCAACCATTGTTTTCATCAAGCTGTTATCACACCGTAAATCCACAAGAACTTTCTCGCCTGAGAACATAAAGAAAACTTCCTTTGTGTAATTCTCAATATCAAAATCATCAGGCATAGGAATAATGTCCTTATTCAATATCTCCGGCTTGGAAGCAATACGGTCTACCCTGAAATTGATAACCTTGCTTTTCTTCTCAGAATATCCGAGAACATAATAATAGTCCCCACACCAGAGAAGTTTATACGGACTGAGTTTATAAATCTCGCCCTTATTCTTTAGAACCTTTTTCTTTAATCCGGTATAATCATAATACTGAAAAGAAATCTGTTTGCCTGCGTTGATGGCATCGTTTATAGCGTCAATAATGTAATATATGCGTCCTTAGGATGGCACCTTTGCGTATCATCAGCTTACGCTTATTGCAGGTGTCTCCCATATCATGATGACCACTAATTTAATTGTCTTGTCCTGTTGCGACCAAATATCTGCCGCAACATCTGATGTCTGACTGTATGTATCAGATATAATACTTATCCTGTTCTACTCTATCCAGCAGCTCGCCTTCCTTGAAATTCTTCAAGGTCATTACTCTGCCACAATGGTGACATTTCATCATGACTCTCGGCAGTACCGGATAATTTCTGTTACCTGTAACCATGTATGAAACTTTCATACTCTTTTTGCACTTCTTACAATAAAAATCTATAACTTTTAACTCTTTGTTCAATTCAGTTCGCTCCTTATTCATACAAAATCATCAATCTACAATTCTGTACTCGTAAAGGAAAGGGAAATCACCTTTGCAAGCCTTTTGCCGGGAGTTCCGATGAATGTCTGCACATTCCCCGGCTTTGCTGATCTAAAGCCAACTGACATGTCGTGTGCTGTCAGCACACATTCACATCAGGCTCCGGCTCTTTCCATAAACCACATATTGTTATCTTCATAGAAAAGGAATATTTCCTTTCCATCTATCACACAGGTATAACGCTCTCCAACTCCACCAGCCCTTGTACTGGCTGCTCTGCACTTGTCTTTTACTCGTGTAATCTCATACTTTCTGCCATCTTCCCATGTTATCTCTTTGGGAATGAGCAGTCCGTCCTTTGAGAACTCTGCAAGTACATCAACATATACCTTATTGCTCAATGTAATCACCTTCCTTACAAGATTGCTATTGCTCTGGAAGCATCCATCTTCCTTGCTATATAGCCTTTTTCTTCTAATATTTTCAGATGTGCATAAACACTTGAAGTCGATGCCACCCCTGCCATCTTACATATCTCCCTGATAGTAGGAGCATAACCATTCACACGCTGATATTGCATAATGCTTTCATACACATTCTGCTGCTTCTCCGTCAATGGTGCTCTGTCTACCAGATCAATTCTTGCTGCTTCGCTCATGTTCCGCCTCCCTCTTTTTTACTCTATCGCCACTCGTAGTGCAGCTCAATTCCGCTTCGCTTCATTTCGCTCACGGCAGTCGCCGTATCAGATAACCAAGTCCCATATGTTTATGTGCAAGCACAACACATCTGTGCCTTGATTATCTGGCACTTCTCGTTGCTAACCTGAAAAGTATCCAGGTGGATGTACTGTGTGTTCTTCTTTTGCATTGACCGCCGACAGAATCCTGTCCCGGTACATGAGTCCCCTCTGGATACTGTAAAATCCAAACCTCTTTCGTATCTCATCCACCGCTGAATCCATCTTCATCTGCTTTTCACGCTTCTCCACACTTGAGAACAAATCAATCTGTTCCCAATAATTATCTGTTACTAGGTCTGCACCTCGGACACCAACACTGCGGATTGGCTTGCTCCAGTTATAGTTTTCCTTAAATATCTGATAAGCATATGCAGCTATCTCTCCGGTGATATTCGTTGCATGGTCAATCTTTTTCTGACGGGTAAAAGAGAATAACTCATTATCCCTGACACTTATCTCAACCACTCTGCACCGGAATCCATTCTCACGAAGTCTTGCTGCAACACTCTCAGCCAGAATATAAAGAACAATCTTTACATCCTCATCGCATACTAAATCCTTTGGTGTTGTTGTGCTGTTTCCCACCGATTTAATTGGAGCGTGGGTATTCTCCAGCTTGACAGGTGAATCATCATAGCCATTAGCAAACGACCATAAGATACTGCCCATCTTTCCAAGGTGACTGTTAAGCACTTCTTCATCTGCCCTTGCAAGATCACCTATGGTTTTGATACCAAATAATGCAAGCTTTCTGTTCGTACTTTTGCCAACGTATAGAAGATCTGCCACCGGAAGTGACCATGCTTTCTGCTTAAACTCACTCTTATACATAGTTGTTATTGCATCAGGTTTCTTATAGTCTGAACCAAGCTTTGCAAATATCTTATCGAAAGAAACACCAACACTTACTGTGATGCCAAGCTCTGACTTCATTCTCCTGCTGATTTCCTGTGCAATGAGCAATCCATCCCCTTTAAGGGAGCTGCTCCCTGTCACATCAAGCCAGCACTCATCAATTCCATACGGCTCCTGCCTGTCCGTATATTCTGCATATATCTCATGTGCCATTCTTGAGAACCGAAGATATAAGTCCATTCTTGGTGAAACAAACGTTATGTCGGGACAGACCTGCTTTGCCTGCCAGAGTGCCATTCCTGTTTTCACACCGTACTTCTTGGCAATATAGTCAGCTGTTAAGACAATCCCATGTCGTGCCTCCGGGTCACCGCCTACCGCCAGTGGCTTTCCTGCAAGCTCCGGATGATGCAGATGTTCAATCGAGGCATAACAACAGTTGATATCCGAATGAAGTATTACCCTGTCTCCCATCTGCATCACCTCCTGCATTTAATCTGTCACTACCATAACCTTTAGTCCAAGTATATGAGTAATGTTTCTTACAGGGCATAGTATAACCCCAAGAATAATCGACTGTCAACGGACACATGTGTCCTTTTTCTCATTATATTGGATTTTTAACTTGAATAATTGGCACTATTGCTATATACTATGGAGTAAAAAGAGACATTTGAAATCAACAAAATGAAAGAAAAGAGGCGTATGTATGTACTCAATCGGAGAAATCATTTCAACATATAGAAAAAAGAAAGGCTTGCTCCAGCAGGATCTCGCTGATGAACTGGCAAGGGAAGGCATCACCATTTCCTATAAAGCCATATCCAACTGGGAGAGAAATCTTGCCGAACCAAGCGTTACTATATTTTACAAAGTGTGTAGAATCCTTGGTATTACTAATATGTATGAAGCATATTTTGGAATGAATCCTGCTGATCCTTTTTCATCACTTACTGATGAGGACAGAGAAAAGGCTATGGATTATATCAATCTGCTCCATGCATCCGGAATGTATGAAAAGCAGACTGCTAAGATAATTCCATTTCGTAGCATTGATATTTTTGAAAATGCCGTATCAGCCGGAACCGGTAACTTCCTTGTAGACGGACCGAAAGAGACTGTACGCATATATGAATCTCTTCTACCGGAAGACACTACTTTCGGTGTACGCATTAGTGGTGACAGTATGGAACCTGAATTCCACGATGGTCAGATTGCATGGGTATTACAACAGGAATCTGTTGCTAATGGAGAAATCGGCATCTTCGCTCTAAACGGAGAAGCCTATATTAAGAAGTTAAAAGACGATAAAGACGGAATTTTCCTTATCTCACTCAATGAAAAGTATGCACCTATCAAGGTTGGAGAAAATGACCGCTTAGACATATTTGGAAAAGTTCTTGGAAAATCTGATGCTTCTGCTATCACAGGACATTGCTGATAAAATTGCAAGTCCTTTTTATCGGACACATTATTTTGCATAATTGACAATAAGAAAATATCTATAGAACTGAAAGAAGGGATTCTTATGGCGGTTACCAATAATATCAGAGAAATCCGGGAGCAGCGTGGCATTTACCAGGACGACCTTGCCGCTGCTATCGGATACAGCACCAAAACTGTCGGCAGGATAGAGCGTGGGGACAGTACCCCATCTGCCGAATTTATGCTGCAGATATCAAAGTACTTTAATATGCTGGTGGAAGATGTATTCCATGTGGAAGATTGAGTCGGAGCAGCAATTTTTTTGATTCTCCTCGTATGCCTTGTAATTCTTTTTGCGTGTTTCTGCTACTCTCATTCTGACACAGATAGAAGATGCCATATCCAAGAAGCCCCGCCACAGAAAAAACAAATATCACCGCTAATAAAAGTTGCAGAGTCAGGCATTTCCATTTCCATTCCCATACACGCCTTCTGCTTTGATTCCGTCTGTGTCTTTTCTTTCGCCTCTTCCGCAGCGTACACTCCCTGTTGTGTTTTCTTTGAAGAAAAGACGGGCATACATGCCCGCCTTCTCCATGGTTATTTTTTCGTTTCATTTTTTAACGATCGTTTCTATGAATTCAAATTTTCTCTGCGTTTCTTTACGGTAATAATCAATCCCGTTCCGGAAAGAATTGACAGTATAAACAGCCATACAATCGGTGTGTTGTCCCCGGTTTTAGGTGCAGTCACATCCTTCTTATCAGTTCCACTCGATGGCTTGTCATCAGAGGAATCGCTATTGTTGTTATCATTCTGGTTGTTATTACTGTTATCAGAGGTATTTGCTTTGATGGTAAATGTGGTGCTTGCAGAATCATCCGTCCACAGGATTTCAACTGTATGGGTTCCTGCCGAAAGTGTATTCAGGTAGGAAGCTTTCAGTGTGATAATGGTAGAGCCTTCCTTTGCAGTGTAGTTGCTCTTGTCTATCAAATTTCCGTCCACCTTAACTCCGGTAAACTTGGAGAAGTCTCCGTTACCCCGGATGGTGATATTACCATCACTGTCATGCGTCCAACTACTGTTTGCTCCATCAATAATCTGATAGGTGTTATTCGGTGTGTCAGGATTATCGGAACCGCCCGCATCCTGTACGGTCAATGTTGCAGAATTACTCTCTACATTTCCTGCGCTGTTTGAAACAACACACTTATACTTAAATCCGTTGCAGCTTATAT
>OOCJ01001270.1_pt1 | contig 12346 bp, 10 predicted proteins | sample 1671481 | NCBI WGS metagenome assembly OOCJ01 (sample SAMN06348161, study PRJEB24527) | human gut metagenome | biome: human gut; feature: ankylosing spondylitis patient; material: feces | host: Homo sapiens | place: China | collected 2015-10 | reverse complement strand
TTTCACTGTTCAGTTATCAAGGTTCTTTGTTTTGTTGTCGTTCTCGGCGACAGCTTGTTTATTATATCTTATCAAGTCTGTTTTGTCAAGAACTTTTTTCATTTTTTTGAAAGTTTTTCTCTCAATCGGTTTTGTCCGATCTGTTATCTTAAACGCGACAACTTCGATATCTTATCATGTGTTGTTCTGTTTGTCAATAACTTTTTAAAATTTGTTGTTTTTTGAATTTTCATGTTTTTTTAAACAATTCATAATCCTTTATTTTCGCAACTTATTTATATTATAATAGTTCGTGCGATTTGTCAACAACTTTCTCAAAAAAAAATTGAACAACTCATATTGTAAATAATAAGCGGAGAAGGAGGGATTTGAACCCTCGCGCCGGTCACCCGACCTATACCCTTAGCAGGGGCACCTCTTCGGCCACTTGAGTACTTCTCCAAAGTCATTATTTAACAATATTATATTGTTCGTGCGCCGTAACGCATGAATAACTATACTAAATCTTTACTGATTTGTCAACTATTATTTTCACATTTCATTTTTTTATTCATGAAATCCAGGAATCAAAGGATGTTTTACATCTCAATGACTGACAGCCTGCATAAAACCTGGCTCCGTTTTTTGGGTTTTATTCCCATCTTTCTCCCGGATATTTCATATTCCATTTTTTTCGCAGATCTGTCATGATATCCATAACATCCTTTGTATCTGAAATTTTTAATTTATGGACATCTCCTGTTTTTATTGCCTGCTCCATATCTTCCATCTCATATTGTAAGGCCTTCTTTGTCTCGCCGGCGTTCACGGTATGGCGCACTCCTGATTCAGCTTCCACGATCACTGCCTGATCCGCACGCGGATATTCCATAATTTCAATATAACCATTTTCACAGCTGATTACTGCACGTTTCGGCTGTTTCGAATGTAGCGATAAAGCAAGTGTTGCCATCTGTGCTTCTTTGTTCATTAACAGAATCCCTGCCTGCTCATCAGCTCCGGTCGGTGCAAATTTCACCTGACTTAAGACCTGATCCGGTTTACTTTCCATGAAACTGCGTGCAATGCTGAGTGCATAGACACCGATATCCAGTAATGCCCCGCCTGCAAGATCCATATTAAAGAAACGGTTCTTCATATTGTATTCTTTGTAACTTCCAAAGTTAAGCTGTATCATCTGAACTTTTCCAAGAGCAGGAACCCCATCAGCCAGCCAGTCTACGATTTCTTCGTGCTCCTCATTAGCATTTGAAGCGTATGTACCTGTTTTTCCGGCATCGATCAGTTCCCATAGTTTTTTATATAACGGCATATGCCAGATAGTCATTGCCTCTGCAAAAATCACATCATTTTCCTTTGCAAGCGCTAATGCTTCTTCCAGTTCAAGGCTGTTTAAGGTAATGGACTTCTCACATAATACATGCTTTTTATTTTTCAGTGCTTCCCTGACAAATCCGATATGGGTATTGTGTGGTGTCGTGATGTAGATCACATCCACATCAGGATCTGTAAACATTTCATGAAAATCATCGTATACCTTTGCGACCTGGTATTTTTCCGCAAATGTAACTGCCTTTTCGTGTGTGCGGTTTCCCACAGCATAAAGTGTTTTTCCCATAGCTTTTAATGCCTGCGCCATTTCATTTGCGATCACACCGGTTCCAAGAACCGCCCAGTTTAAATTTCTTTCCATAAATACCTCATTTCCGATCCACTTTTTGTCTGATGTGAAATGAATCTAAAATTTTTCTGTTCTGAAATCTATATACGATCTGATTTTATATTGCTGCAAATTCTTTGATTGCCGTTTCATAGAGATTGTTTCCCTGACTGTCGATCACAACGATCACCGGAAAATCCCTGATTTCAATTTTGCGGATCGCCTCTGCCCCAAGATCCTCATAACATACGATCTCTGATTTTGTAATACATTTTGATAAAAGTGCCCCTGCACCGCCGACTGCTGCAAAGTAAACTGCATGGTTGCGCACAATGGCATCAATGACTTCCTTTGAACGTTTTCCTTTTCCAATCATCGCCTTTTCCCCGAGATCAAGCAGTGTCGGTGCATATCTGTCCATGCGGGTGGCTGTGGTCGGTCCTGCAGAACCGATCGGTCTGCCCTCGCGCGCCGGAGATGGACCCATATAATAAATGGTACTGTCCTTGATATCGATCGGCAGTTCTTCTCCCCGCTGCAGTGCCTCGATCATTCTTTTGTGTGCGGCATCTCTTGCCACATAGATTGTTCCTGTAATATAAACGTAATCACCTGATTTTAAATCTTTCGTCACTTCTTCCGTGATCGGCGTCGTAATATGCTTATCCATGATATCCTCCATTCTTGCGCTGCTTTTCAATGAAAACAACGTTTTCATTTGCAGTGTGAAAAATCTTATTTTTCACACTATCCTCCTTTAAACTTCCCTGACCACATGACGGTTTACATGACAACAGATGTTGACTGCCACAGGAAGTCCCGCGATATGGGTCGGATAGGTATTGATATTGACGGCAAGTGCTGTTGTCGTACCGCCAAATCCTCCCGGTCCAATACCAAGCCGGTTGATTTTTCCTAACAGTTCTTCTTCCATGTCTTTGACATAAGGAATATCGGAATGTTCCCCGACCGGTCGTGTCAGCGCCTTTTTGGCAAGGATTGCACATTTTTCAAATGTTCCACCGATCCCGACTCCCACAACCATAGGCGGACATGCATTCGGCCCCGCATCTTTTACGGCTGTCAATACAGCATCTTTTACTCCCTCGATACCATCCGCCGGTTTTAGCATGAAGACACGGCTCATGTTCTCACTTCCAAATCCTTTTGGTGCAATGGTAATCTTTACTTTATCCCCCGGAACGATAGAATAATGGATAACCGCCGGGGTATTGTCCTTCGTATTTTCACGGATCAGAGGATCTTTCACAACGGATTTCCGCAAATAGCCTTCCGTGTAACCCTGACGCACGCCCTCGTTGATGGCATCCTCAATCGCCTCTCCCTCAAAATGAACATCCTGCCCCACTTCCAAAAAGATAACTGCCATTCCGGTATCCTGACAGATCGGTATCATCTCTTCATCCGCAATCTTTAAGTTATCCTGAAGCTGATTTAATATTTTCCTGCCAAGTTCGGATTTTTCCGTTGTAACCGCATTTTTCATTGCAATATCCATATCTTTGGAAAGATAATGGTTTGCTTCAATGCACATCTCTTTGACATTTTCTGTAATTATTTTTGTATCGACTGTTCTGATCATGTTTTCTCCATTTCTGCGTCCACTGCTGCCCGCTGCGCATCTGTTTTATTTTTGTTCCGGCTTGTCTAAATGAAAGTGTTTTTTAAATTCCGTCAAAGTCTTATCATTTTCTCTTGACTTCATATCCGGGAATGCTTTCATCAAACGCTGAAAGCCAAAGTTCTTTTCTTCAAAAAGATGTTCGTATTTCTCAGAGAGTTCGGAAAGCTCCGCTTTTTGTTTTTCACGGTTTTTCTTCCACTCTTCCGATTTTTCAGTCCAGGCATTTTTCTTTGCCTCGAAACTGCTCTTTGCTTCCATGATATTTTCTGAAATTGCAAGTTTTGCATTTGCAGCGGTATCTGTGATCTTCTCTTTTGCATTTCCGGTCGTCTCGGCGATTTTTTCTCTGGCTGTTTCTGTTGTGCCGGTAATTTTATTTTTAGCAGTTCCGGTTGTTTCGGCAATCTTATCCTTCGCAGCTCCGGTTGTCTCCGCTAATTTATCTAACAGTTCGGCATGTGTCTCCTGGAACTCCCCTGATTTTTCCACGATGTCCGTCACGTTTTCATAAATGTTTTCTCCGATCTCATCGGAAAGTTTGTGGATGCGTTCTGCCATCTCATCCATGACTTTGAGCCGTTTATTGAATTTCAGGATCGTTGCTACGGTAATGCCACAGTCCACAAAAAATACGGTCATGATAATGCAAATTAAAATCATTCCGACAATATGCGGCATCAGTGTGATTCCTTTATAAATGATCGGGTGCAGCACATCCATGATGAAAGTACATGCCAGTCCCCAGTAAATCGAAAATTTCAGACAGACATAACCGTGAATATTAAACGGTTTGTCAGAATAATCCCACCACTGATTATGAAATACTTTTTCCAGTAAATATCCAGTAATATATTCCAGAATGGAGGTCAGCAAAAAAGACCCGATAAACAATATCAGCAGATTGTCTTTCAATGGAGTGAGCACCGCAACGACAATCACAACACCACAACCATAGATCGGACAGTACGGCCCGTTTAAAAATCCACGGTTTACGAAAATTCCACGGTCTAATGCAGCGTAAGAAACCTCCGTACACCAGCCGATAAAGGCATAAATGATAAATATCCATACGAGTTCATAACAGTTCTGCGGCATATTTTCCTCCATGTAATTAAAAATCTTTTTGCAAAAATAAATTCTGTTCTACAAAAATATGTTTCCATGATTAAAAAAGCAATCAATTATAAATAATTATAACTGATTGCTTTTTATGATTCAACAGTTACCGTTTGCTCCCGGTCATCTGTTTCTGGATTTTCAGGTATCTTTAACCTTTTTAAATACATCCTTCATGTTTGTTTAAACAGTAAATTTTTTAACGGATCGCCGATATCTCCCCGTGACGTTCATAGTTTGTGATCTCCGTGGTGTGGTTATTTTCATCCACAAACACAACGACCGGTTTCTGCTGTTTTGCTTCCTCCGGCGTCACATCTGCATATGCCATGATGATCACTTTGTCGTTGGTCTGTACCATGCGGGCTGCCGCACCATTTAAACAGATGACTCCGCTGCCGCGCTCTCCCGCGATCGTATAAGTCTCAAAACGTGCACCGTTATTCACATCCACGATCTGCACTTTCTCATACTCAAAAATGCCGGCATCCTCTAAAAGCTGGATGTCTACGGTAATGCTTCCCACATAATCAAGCTCCGCCTGCGTTACGGTCGCGCGGTGGATTTTTCCTTTTAACATTGAAATAGTCATTTTTTCCTCTTTTCTAGTCCTCAATCATAAAGTTGTCAATCAGTCTGGTTTTTCCGATGTATACTGCCATTGCTGCAAGTATGCCATGCTCTATGGTATCGATCTGCTGCATTGTGGATAAGTCTACGATTTTGACATAATCAATCTTCGCAAGCGGCTCTTTCTCGATTTCTTCAGTCATTGCAGCGATGACTTTTTTACAGTCGCGTTCTCCCTCTTTCACCATTTTTTCACCAAGGAAAACAGAGCGGCTCAGCACGAGTGCTGCTTTTCTCTCCTCCGGGGAAAGATATGTATTTCTGGAGCTCTTTGCAAGTCCATCCTCCTCACGGATGATCGGGCAGCCGTGGATGGAAAGTGGCATATTTAAGTCTTTTACCATACGTTTGATGATTGCTAACTGCTGTGCATCCTTCTGTCCGAAGTATGCATTGTCCGGAGTCACAATGTTAAACAGTTTGGATACGACCGTACAAACGCCGCGGAAGTGAACCGGCCTGCTTAATCCACAGAGTTCTTTTGTGAGCACATCCATATCCACAAAGGTGTAGAAGTTATCCCCATACATTTCTTCTGGTGTCGGATGGAAGATCAGATCCACGCCGTGTTCCTCACAGAGTTTTGCATCGTGCTCTAAATCTCTCGGATAGCTGTCTAAATCTTCGTTTGGCCCGAACTGGATCGGATTGACAAAAATACTGACCACTACTTTGCCGTTATTTTTACGTGCTGCATCGATAAGACTCGCATGACCTTCATGCAAATATCCCATGGTCGGAACAAACCCGATCGTATTCCCTTCTTTTTTCCATTCTTTTACCTGTTCTCTCACTTCATTTATGGTTGATACGATTTTCATGTGTATGTTCCTCCTAATATAATTTTTCGATCACGGAATCGTCTATTTTAAAACAATGCTCTGCAGAAGGAAAAGTTCCCTCTTTGGTTTCTTTGATGTATGCCGCCATTCCCTCACGCATTGCATCGCCGACATTTGCAAATACTTTTACGAATTTTGGACGAAAATCCCCGTACATGGCAAGCAGATCCTGATAAACAAGCACCTGTCCGTCACAGTCTGCGCCTGCACCGATACCGATGGTCGGAACTTTCAGCATTTCCGTGATTTTCTTTGCCAGTTTTGCCGGTACACATTCTAATACGACCATGCATGCGCCTGCCTCCTCGACTGCTTTTGCATCCTCGATCAGCTTCTGTGCCGCCTCAATGTCTTTTCCCTGCACTTTAAATCCGCCAAACGCATTGACCGACTGCGGCGTCAGTCCAAGATGTGCAACAACCGGGATTGATGCCTGTGCGATTGCCTTGATATGTGGGGCAAATTCCACGCCGCCCTCTAATTTGACTGCGTTTGCCCTGCCCTCTTTCATCAGACGCCCAGCGTTTACCACTGCATCATAGACGGAAGTCTGGTAGGACATAAACGGCATATCTGCAACAACAAATGCATTTTTTGCACCTCTGGTCACTGCTGCCGTGTGATGGATCATATCTTCCATGGTCACGGATAACGTATCCTCATAGCCAAGCATGACCATGCCAAGTGAATCCCCGACTAAGATCGTATTCACGCCGGATTCATCCATGATCTTCGCGGTCGTGTAATCGTAAGCCGTCACCATCGTGATTTTGTCGTGCTCGTCTTTTTGCTTCTGCAAAGTTACTACTGTGTTTTTCATTGTCATTCTCCAATCCTGCGCTGTTTTCTGCGCATGTCAAGTTTGTGCGTAAGCACAAATCTTGCGTGTGAAAAAACTTATTTTTCACACTGTTCTCCAATCTCTGTCGGCATGAGAATTTCTCTCATTGCCGCATAATCTCTGTCCGGATTTTTCTGCTCTGCGATCTCTAAAAGCTGCTTTGCATTTTCCAGATAGGCATTTTTCATGTCAGCATCTAATGCATCCATATGTTTCTGTACGGTATTTTTGTCCCCGCGCTCCACAGGTCCGGTCAGGGAATTAATACATCCCTGTGCGTGGATATTTTCCAGATTGCCTTTTGCAAGCCGGTACAATTCCTCGTTTGCCTGCTGCATTGAAAAACCACACTCTAAGAATAGTTTTTGCGCCATAAAAAATACCGCTGTCATGTGGTTCGATGCCAGAGATGCCGCTGCATGATATTTGATTTTGTTTTCCGCAGAAATAAAACACGTCCGGTTTCCCATCTGCGCAAACATGTTCTGGATATTGGAGATATTTCGCTCATCCCCCTCAATGGTGAACAGTACGTCACCAAGTGCCTGCCAGGATGTTTCCCTGTCACTGACGGCACAGAGTGGATGAATAGAATAGGCCATACTACCAGTACGATCTATATCAGAAAAGATGTTTGAACTGTGAATCCCACTGCAGTGTGCAATGATTTTACCGTGGGCATACGGTTTTGCCGCCTCCCATACTTCACCGATCTTATCATCGGGCACGGTAAAAAAGATCATGTCGCTGCTGCTAATGATTTCTTCGATACTTTGATATTGCTTTGTGTTTGTAAAATTTGCCGCCCATGCGGCAGACTTTGGGCTCAGACTATAATAACCTCCTACTTTCCTGCCCTTACTGATAAAATATTTTCCGAGTGACACGCCGACCTTTCCGGCGCCAATAAAACTGATCTGCATGCAATCCTCCTCTGACGGACAGGGGATTTTCCCCCTTTGTCTGGCGGAGCAAAATGTGAACCGGATTTCACTCCCCGTTTTGTGAAGCAGCATGCGACTGTCTCATTCCGTCGACTGACGGATACAAGCGGTTTTCCTGGTTTTATTCTCTTTTTCTGATAAAAAATATGTTCTGGTATGATTTCCTGTATACGGAATATCATCCAGAACATACTATAACACTTCACTGCGCACGGTTCAATTGTGAATTTTTTATCAGGCAAACACAAATTTGGATATCTTACATTTTCCCTCCACCTGGATCTGAATGGTTTCCGGTTTTCCGGTTTCAATAAAATTTTCCGGCAGATCCATCTCTAACATCCGGTAACAGTCCACCGGCTCTGCAGTGACCGTTGCGACATTTTTCCCTGTCACAGTCACCTTGACCGATTCTAATACTTTTAACGTGATGTTCAGCCTGAGCGGCTTTTTGCTGAATACAAAATCATGATAAATTAACTTTCCACTCACCGGCTGTTTTTTCATCTCATCCGGATCATCTCCGGCACAGCCAGGGATCACACAGGATGAACCGTTGATTCCCCGATGTAAAAACATGTGGTCATATGCATCATAACAGTCGGCAGCAGTTGCCTGGAACGGATTTCTTTTTCCGGCATGCGTTCCATCAATTTCAATACTCTGTTCTAAGCGGATATCCTGTGATGACGCGCCTGCCATAAATTGATATGTTCCGTCTTCTAAGATCATGCGCTCTGAGATCACATCATAGTATTCTAACTCCCACAACTGTACCATAAATGTGACCTTTCTGGTTTCTTTGGGCTGAATATCATGAATGCGCTCAAACCCAACAAGCTGCCGGATCGGACGCTGCACACGGGAACCCTTTTTATGCACATAAAGCTGTACTATTTCATCAGCACTTCTTTCCCCAGTATTTTTGATAAAACAGCTCACTTTGATACAGCCGCGTTCTTTTTTGATCTGCATTTTTTCGTAGGAAAATGCTGCATAAGTCAGACCATATCCAAACGGATAGAGCACTTCTCTGTCAAAATACTGGTAAGTGCGTTTTCCCTGAATGATATCATAGTCGTTCATATCCGGCAGATCTTCATCCGAACGGTACCATGTCATATTTAATCGTCCCGCTGCTGCTGCTTTTCCGGTCAGCACATCTTCGATTCCATGACCAAGTTCCTGACTGCCCGATGCAGACAGCAGGATCGCCGGAACTTTTTTCTCCAGTTCACCGATGGCATACGGATAGTTGCTGATCAAAGCCACAATGGTGTTCGGATTCACTGCTGCCACCCGTTTTACCAGTTCTTCCTGCTCCGTCGGAAGTGCGATCGTGGTGCGGTCAACTTCCTCTTTGCTGTTGATGACCGGATTGCAGCCAATGACTGCTATCACATGATCAGCTCCTTTCACTGTTTTCTCCGCAGCAGTTTTCCCGTCTTTTACGATCTCTATCTCAAATCTTGCCGGCGGATTATCCACGCAGATCGAAAAATGACCATCTTTATCCACAATTACCTGCTTCTTATTCCAGCTTTCCAGTGTAAAACCGTTTTTTTCCTGCTTCAAATTCCACAACTCACGGACAAACCACCCAAAGGCTTCTTTTTTGTCCGCCTTGATGATATCTGTATCCTCCTCTAAAGTGACAAATCTGCCGTTGCTTTTTGCCACCAGTGTCATACTGCCACAGCCCCAGTCATTCAAAATAAATGTTTCTGCCTGTTCTTTTGTTACCAGTTTTAACCGGGTATTTTCATCCAGTCCCACATAGCAGTTATTACCGGTTTGATCCGTCAAACGGATGCGGATCTCAGAAAGTCCTGTCTCATGGCTGATCTTTGCATTTGGAAATGCTTCTTTGATCCCATCTAAGACAGTAACCTCATAAGGAGGGATGCCACAATACCAGTCCTTATACCACACATCAGAGAGTGGACCTACTACTGCTACATTTTTTACTGCATTTTCATCCAACGGAAGAATTTCATTTTCATTTTTCAAAAGGACAACCGCCTCAGCCGCCATTTTACGGGCAAGCTCCTGATGTTCCTCATTGTTGATATATTCTTCGCCCATGTTCTGATACGGGCAGTCGCCCTCTTTGTCAAACATGCCAAGCCTTATCCTTGTCCGGAATGAATTGCGCACCGATTCATCAATATCTTTTTCCGTGATCCAGCCGTTATCCAATGCTTTCCTTGCCGCAGCATAAACGAGTTCGCCATCATCCGTGAAACAGTCTACACCAGCCTTCAGGCCATTTGCCAGTGTTTCCCCGTGCGTCTGATAAAAATGATGATCGTTCACCGTCTGTGAAAAATCACCTCCGTCACAGACCACATGCCCCGGCAGTCCATAGGTGCCTTTTAAAACATGGCGCACCTCGTCATTGACGATCGCAGGAATCCCGTTGATCTCATTGTAGGAGGTCATGACTGCCTCCGCGCCGCCCTCCATGATCGCCTTTTTGAACGGTTTTAAATAATATTCGTTTTTATTTCTCCTGTCTACGGAAGATGAAATCTTAATGCGGTCTTTCTCCACATTGTTTGCGTAAAAATGTTTCAGCGTTGCCCCGCAGCGGATATAAAAAGGATCCTCGCCCCTCATACCGCGGATATATGCGCCCGCCATCTCTCCGGTCAGATACGGATCTTCGCCGTATGACTCTTCCGTCCTTCCCCATCTCGGATCGCGCTCCATATCAATCGTTGGCGCCCAGCGGCAGAGCCCGCCTCCACCATTTCTTGTATACAAAGCCCTGGCTTCCTCGCCGACAGCGCGACCACATTCTCTGATCAACTCCCTGTCAAAACTCGCACTCATACCGATCGGCTGAGTGAAAGCTGTGGTCGGCTCCGGCTCCCCTTTATTAAATGCCTGGTCATGTCTCGCCTCAATCCCGTGTGCAGCCTCACCGCCCATATAAGTTGCCCGGATTCCAAGCCTCGGAATGTCAGGGCATCCGGTTGTCAGACAGTGTATTTTTTCTTCAAGCGTCATTGCCCCTGTCAGATAGTCAAGACGTTCTTCTATCGAAAGACTGTTATCCCACAGCGGTGTGTTCTGTTCAAATTTTATATTTTTCTCCATTTTCTGCCTTGCTGCTGTAAGAACCTGTGTTCCATACAGCAGTCCCCCTCCTGCAAGTTTCTCATTTTCTTCAATGTATCATTTCTTTTTTTAGAAAAATACCTGCAAATGGAGCGGTGTTTTGCAATAAAAAACAGATCTCTTACCGGTTTTGTAAACTTACTTTTTCATTCAGCTTTGTGACCTCTCTCTTTGCCCTGCTGTATAATGTGATCCAGATTCCAACATAGATTCCGATAAATATCGCAAAATACACAACGACCCCTGCAATGCTATGTTTCATCCAATACATCAGATATGCAACCGGAAATGTTGCAATCGAACCTGCCAGCAGATGAGTCACTGTCTGCCGCAGCAGGCTCCAGTCATCCATCTCCCATATCACGGACGCGCCTGCCCAGACTGCACCGTACAGCAAAGATGCGATCATCTGCGCCACGACCGCATTAATTTCATTTCCACACTGCTCCACCAATGCTGGGACGACCGGATAATAATTTCCGTCACCGTATATGAGTGAAGAGAAAATTGTAATTGCGGTACTGATTGCCAGACCGATTGGCGCACCTGTAAGCGCTCTGCATAAAATTCTTTTTTTCATGATAACCTCCATTCCTGTGTGTGAAAAATATATTTTTCACACGAACCACCATTTCTATAATCCCAATACCTGTTTAATTTTTCTGACGTAACGCCTTGAAACATACGTTGCTGTTTTGTCTGACATCGAAACACAGATCGTCCCGGAAAAACTTAAGTCAAATTTTTTTACTTCTTTCAGATTAATGATCTCCGAATTGGAGATGCGGATAAACATTTTTTTGTTCAGCCTCTCCTCCAACTCATACAGTCTTGCCTTTAACCGGTAGCTGCCGTCTTTTGTCTTTGCATATACCCGTTCGTTTTCTGCATAGATCCGTATTATTTCCGTCTGTTCTAACAAAACGATTTCGCCATTCTCGTGAATCGCTGCAAAGACTTCCGGTTTTTCTTCCGACAGCAGCTTTACGATCTGCGATACTTCTTCGGTCATCTTGTCTGTATGGATGATGATATTGGGTTCTTTGCAGGATTCGTCGAGTTTTATTTCTATTTGCATTTTCTCACTTCCTCCTTTCTGATGTCATTATAGGCAATGTCTGGAACGGTTTCTACTGATTTGCGGCAGGTGGTCGGTTTTAGGCGGTGGATGGTAAAAAAACAGGGTGCTGCCACCCTGTTTTTTGTTCTGACTTATTTTGATAACTCATCAACGTTTTTCACGCTTACCATTCTTTTGTCACGGATCTGGTAAATTTTATTACAGTACCTCAAATTCTCTTTTCGATGTGTGATCAGAAAGATAATCTTATCCGGGCAGTGGCTGATTCCATCTAAAATATCCTTTTCGGTCGTTTCATCCAGTGAACTTGTCGGTTCGTCTAAAATCAGAACCTCTGCCTCCTCGGTATACATTCTCGCCAGTGCGATTCTTTGTTTATCACCGCCGGACAGATTGTTGCCATTTTCCAGAATAAAAGGTGTAAAGATATCGCGTTCTTTTGTAAATTTATCTAAAAAACGAAT